>Ga0153917_1000058_pt1 | contig 131498 bp, 124 predicted proteins | sample TSFL001MetaG_FD_104695 | JGI IMG/M metagenome (GOLD analysis project Ga0153917, IMG submission 104695) | Attine ant fungus gardens microbial communities from Florida, USA - TSFL001 MetaG | ecosystem: Host-associated > Fungi > Mycelium > Unclassified | place: USA: Florida, Paynes Creek Historic... | reverse complement strand
TTGTATTGTGGCTTGATGTCAGACTTGTTCGTATCGAAGAATACGCGAAGTTCCATGTTAAGGTCTTCAGTCAACTCTTGTGGTTGTGGAGCAACTGGAGTTGGTTCAACTGGAGTAACTTCTACTACTGCAGCAGCAGGTTTCAAGTGACCACCAAGAACTACGTTTAAGCCAGCAAGTGCTGTATAGTTCCAGAAATCTTCATCGATGTTATAAGTACCACGAGCTTCTGTACGAAGAGATAAAGCATCGTTTAAGCGCCAGAAAGCACCAAAACCAGCATTACCTAAAGTACCTTCTTCTTTCAAACCGCGACCAGCACGACCGAATTCAGCAGCAGTAGCATCATCAAATTTATATTTGTAGTGACCAGCACCTAACAATACATATGGCTTGATTTTGCTATCGTAGTTTTTAGTGATCAAATCAGAAGTAACGTAGAAGTTACCGTTGATTTGTTGTTGTTTGTATTCAGCGTTAGCAACAGTACCGTCAACATCACCTTTAACTTGGTTATATTCAGCTTCAAAGCCTAACCAAGGTGTTAACTCGATACCTAATGCAGCACCAACAAACAAATCATCCTGAATTTCAGGACCATTTGTTAAATGCTTATCACCATTATTGTGTTTAGTGTCTTGGAATGTGTAACCAAGCATTAATGGAGTTACTGTTACGCCAGCATTAGCAGCAGCTAAAGGAGCAGCAACAAGCATAGCAAGTGCAATACGACTCAATTTCATGGATATCCTCCAGAGATAACAATTGTTTGTTGTGTAAGCTCAGCCTATGATTTTTCGTACTGAGAACATTAATGTTCTACAACATTATTTTTAAGCCATTCACTTCACTTTGAATCATACAAACACTTGATGAATTTTCCAAGTGCTTGATAACTTTAACCTCGTAAATTATTGACAAAATTGCTTACAATTTCCGTTGTAGTTCCGTAAATTTTCAATTTTCATACATCGGCGAATAGATTATTGTTTATCAATCTATGTTTAAGTAATATTTAACTTATTTGTTAGTGTTTTTTATTAAAACAAATAACGTTTATGCTTAACATATTGTTAATAAAAAAGTTAATAAAAATAGACAGGAAAAACATGTTTAGACCACATGGATTTACATTGGGTGAATTGCTTATCATTATCAGTATACTGACCATTCTTAGCTATATCGCCCTACCATATTTTCGCGACTTAATGGTTTCAGGTGAAGCAAATCATTTAAAAAGAAACCTCACAATTCACATACAAAAAGCAAAAACCGATGCACAGCTTTACCATAAAAATGTGATGCTGTGCCCAAGTAATGACCTAATTGACTGTGGAAAAGACTGGAATAAGGGCTTTATCGGCTTTGTTGACACCAATAAGAATAGAAAACGAGATCACAATGAATCTTTACTCTTTACCGTATCACTTAATCTCAAATATGGTCATCTACATTATAGTGCTTTTGGTGCGACACCCTATGCGATCATTTTTCAGGGAGAAAACGGACTCCCCTTTGCGGCAAATGGTAGCTTTACCTATTGTTCAACGTCACCTGACTATCACAGTAAAATGCGCTTAAGCCGCATGGGAAATATTCGCTTTGAGAAAATATCCAGCTGTTAAAAACTCCTCAGTCTAGCTTAAAAAAAGTAAAACGCTTTATTCCAGTTCTTTTTTTAATATACTGCTTAAGTTTGGAACATTTTTTATAAATTATAAGTGTGGAGACACATAATGACTGACATCGTAATTGTTAATGGCGCTCGTACTGCAATGGGCGGCTTCCAAGGTGCACTCTCTGGCGTAACAGCGCCTGAATTAGGTGCAGTAACAATTAAAGAAGCAATTGCCCGTTCTGGCCTACAACCCACTGATGTAGAAGAAGTCATCATGGGCTGCGTATTACCTGCTGGTCTAAAACAAGGCCCAGCTCGTCAAGCAATGCGTAAGGCAGGATTACCAGATTCTACAGGTGCAGTCACCATTAATAAGCTTTGTGGTTCTGGCATGAAAGCGGTGATGCAAGCAGCAGATATGATCAAGGCTGGTAGTGCAGACATCGTCGTTGCTGGTGGTATGGAATCAATGACCAATGCACCATACGTTCTTCCTAAAGCACGTGGTGGCTACCGTATGGGCCATGGTGAAATTAAAGATCATATGTTCCTAGATGGTCTGGAAGATGCTGAAACTGGTCGTTTGATGGGTTCTTTTGCTCAGGACATGGCAAATCAACGTAGTTATACTCGCGAACAAATGGATGACTTTGCGATTCGTTCTTTACACCGCGCGCAAAAAGCAATTACTGAAGGCTACTTTAAAGATGAGATCGTGCCTGTAACGGTTTCAACGCGTAAAGGCGATGTGGTTGTTGATCAAGATGAACAACCTCTTAGTGCAAAAATTGACAAGATCCCATCACTTAAACCTGCTTTTGCAAAAGACGGTACGATTACAGCAGCAAATGCCAGCTCAATTTCAGATGGTGCATCTGCACTGGTCTTAACCTCTAGTGATGTTGCCGCGCAACGTGGCTTACAGCCTTTGGCAAAAATTCTTGCAACTGCATCAAACTCACAACACCCTTCAGAGTTTACCATTGCACCTGTAGGCGCAATTGAAAAAGTATTGAAGAAAGCGGGCTGGGATGCACAAGAGGTTGACCTTTGGGAAATCAATGAAGCATTTGCAATGGTCACCATGTGCCCAATTGATGATTTCAAATTAGATGCAGAAAAAGTGAATATCAATGGCGGTGCCTGTGCATTGGGCCACCCTGTTGGTTCTACAGGTTCTCGTATCATTCTTACGCTCATTCATGCACTTAAACGCACAGGCGGCAAAAAAGGTGTTGCAGCGTTGTGTATCGGTGGTGGTGAAGCAACAGCGGTTGCAATTGAATTGATCTAAGTATCAATTTGATAACTTAAAAATCCTGCCAAGCGCAGGATTTTTTGTTTTGAGAATTACAAAAAATAATGCACCTATAGCGCAATTCCCGATAAGTTATATTTTGTATAAAAAAACAACAGGACGTCCCCCATGCAACTCAATCATTATTTAAATTTTAAAGGACAAACCGAACAGGCATTTAATTTTTATAAATCTGTATTTGGCGGTGAGTTTGCCATGCTCAGCCGTTATGGTGATATGCCACCCACAGAAGGAATCACACTTTCTGATGCTGATAAAAACTTGATTCTACATGTTTCCCTCCCCATCAATGAGTTTACCGTATTGATGGCTTCGGATATCAACGATCAATTCTGCGCTCCGCATAGCGTATTTACTCAAGGCAATAATCATTATATTTCGATTAATCTAGATCCTGATGAACTTGAGGATGCTCAAAGGCTTTTCGATGCTTTGTCCGTCAATGGTCAAGTTGAAATGCCCTTAGAAAAAACCTTCTGGGGTGCACTCTACGGCGCTTTTACCGATCAGTTCGGGATCAAATGGATGATCAATTGTCAGCTCGACGAATAATCGACATCAAATAAAAAAGCTGAACCAGAGTTCAGCTTTTTTATTTCAGAAGGCTTAAGCCCCAGTCTGATAACTTGCTTCAGGTACGGCAGTTGACGCCTGATAAGGATTGGTAAAATCCTGAAGACCAGCAGCGGCTTCATGAATATCCTTGCCTTCTTTCACCACAAAAGTGTCAAAGCCAGAACGTTTTAAATAATTTAGAACATCCTTGAAGATATCACCGACCGCACGCAATTCACCTTGGTAGCCTTGGCGACGCAACAATGCAGCAAATGAATAACCACGACCATCATTGAAACCTGCAAATTCAATGAAGATTGCATCAAATTCATTTAATGGAAATTGATGAGTTTCAGGTGAATCGTTTACTGTAATGTACAATGCTTTTTTGCCTTGTACCTGTGCCAATTGATCAAGTTGTGCCGTTGTTAATACAACATCACCTTGTGGAAGCGCACCATCTTCTGCAATGACTTGATAAGTATTGTCTGCAATTGTGCCATCTTTAGAAAGCACTTGTAGCGATGTATTAAGCATAAGCACGCTCCTTGAATGGTTGAATGCCAACACGGCGATAGGTATCAATAAAACGCTCACCTTCATTACGCAAGTCAAGGTAAGTATTCAAGATTTCCTCAATCACATCAGGGACAGCATCGGCAGCAAAAGATGGGCCTAAGATATCGCCTAAAGATGCATCATGATCCGCATGACCACCTAAAGTGATTTGATAGAACTCAGCACCTTTTTTATCAACACCCAGAATACCGATATTACCGACATGGTGATGACCACAAGCGTTCATACAACCTGAGATATTCAGGTCAAGCTCACCAAGATTGTAGATGGTATCTAAATCTTCAAAACGACGGCTAATTGCTTCTGAAATTGGAATTGATTTCGCATTTGCCAATGAACAGAAATCACCACCCGGACAGCAAATGATATCGGTAATAAAGCCGATATGCGCACGTGCCATGTTGTGATGTTCAAGCGTTTGCCACAATTCAAATAAATCTTTTTGTGGTACATCCACCAATGAAATGTTTTGTTCATGCGTGGTACGGAACTCACCAAAGGTGTACTTATCCGCCAAATCAGCAATTAAGTTCATTTCTTCAGAAGTGACATCACCCGGCGCAACCCCTGCACGTTTCAGGGAAATCGTAACAATACGATAGCCTTTCACTTTATGCGCATTGGTATTGACGTTGAACCATTGCTTGAATTTAGGATATTCAGCAAATAAAGCCGTAAAGTCTTGATCGTCCAGATCCTGATAATCAAATGGTGTGAATTCTTCATCCATTTTTTTCAAGATTTCAGGTTGAATTTTCAAAGCTTCACGCGTGTGTTCAAATTCAGCTTCTACTTTTTGAGCAAATACTTCTGGTGTTAATGCTTTCACCAAAATCTTGATACGTGCTTTGTATTTGTTATCACGGCGACCATGCAAGTTATATACACGTAAGGTCGCTTCAAGATAAGCAATTAAATCTTCGCGTGGCAAGAACTCACGAATGACGCTACCAATGATTGGGGTACGGCCTAAGCCACCGCCAGCCATGATCTTATAGCCCATTTCACCCGCGTCATTACGAACCAGATATACACCGATATCGTGGAATGCTGTTGCAGCACGGTCTTTCTCTTGCAATGCTGAAACTGCAATCTTGAACTTACGTGGCAAGAACGCAAATTCAGGATGGAAGGTACTCCACTGACGAATCAATTCACACGTTGGACGTGGATCAGCAATCTCACCTGCTACAACACCCGCAAACTGGTCGGTGGTGGTATTACGGATACAGTTACCTGAAGTTTGTACTGCATGCATTTGCACTGTTGCCAGTTCAGCAAGAATATCAGGTACATTTTCTAATGCAGGCCAGTTCAACTGAATATTTTGACGGGTAGAAACGTGGGCATAACCACGGTCATATTCCGTCGCAATTTCAGCAATTTTTCTGAGTTGTTTGGTATTCATCAAGCCATACGGCACAGCAATACGGAGCATTGGCGCATAACGTTGCACGTATAAACCATTTTGCAAACGTAGTGGACGATATTCGTCTTCTGTTAATTTTCCTGCTAAATAGCGTTCTGTTTGATCACGAAACTGAGCAACACGTTGGTTAATCAGTTGTTGATCGAAATCCGTATATAAATACATGGCGTATGGCTAGTCATTCATTATAAAGGCGACTAGCATAGCGAGCTTTCATTCATCAACAAAATGCTTTTTTTGCATATTTAATAACGGTTTTATTGATAAGCCTATCTAATTGCCATAAAAAGAAAAAGCCCAGACGAATCTGAGCTTTTCTCTATCATTTTTAAATGAAATTAGTTCTTATCTGGCAAAGCATAAGCCACGAGATAATCACCCATTTTCGTGCCGAATGAACCATGTCCACCTGCCATAATCACAACATACTGTTTACCATTGGCTTCATAAGTCATTGGCGTTGCTTGTCCACCTGCTGGTAAACGTGCTTCCCATAACTTGTCACCATTTGAAACATTGAATGCACGGATGTAGTTATCTTGAGTTGCACCAACAAACATTACATTACCCGCAGTCGAGATTGAACCACCTAAACCTGGTACACCAATTTTCACTGGTGGTAACTGGAATAGATTCGGCAAGCTGTCACGGATGGTACCGATACGTTTTTTCCAAACCACATCATGGGTTTTCAAGTCCACACCAGCAACATAGCCCCAGCCAGGTTGTTTACATGGCAAACCGAATGGAGACAGGAACGGACTGATATCAACGCCGTATGGTGTACCATACATCGGTTGCATACCTTGTTCTGTACCCGCGCCACGCGCAACTGGCTCACGGTTTGGATCCGCTGGGATTAAACGGCTCACGAATGGCAAACCAATCGGGTTCATGACTGCAACCTGACGATCAGCATTCACAGACATACCGCCCCACTCGAATACACCAAGGTTACCAGGGAAAACTAAAGTTCCGTTTTCTGAAGGTGGCGTATAAATACCATCATAATTCAGACGTTTAAATTTCACACGACACATTAACTGGTCAAACATTGTGGCACCCCACATGTCTTTATCCGTTAATTTATCTTTCGGTGCTAAGTTAAAGTCAGAGAATGGTTGAGTTTTAGCGTAGAACTCACCTTTGGTTTGTGGTCCCCACTTCACTGTTTGTGGCACTGGTTTTTCAGTAATCGGTACAATTGGCTGACCATTACGACGATCTAAAACGAAGGCATTACCTGTTTTAGTCAACACATAAATTGCAGGCACTGTTTGACCAGATTTATCCTGAATATCCGCCAATGAAGGTTGTGATGGTACGTCCATATCCCACAAATCATGATGTGTGGTTTGGAAATGCCATACCAGTTTACCTGTGGTTGCATTGATCGCCAGCATTGAGTTTGCATAACGCTCTTTCAATTCTGTACGGTCACCACCCCAGATATCTGGCGTACCTACACCTGTTGGTACATACACGATGTCCAGTTTTGCATCATAGGCAAGTGGTGCCCATGCGTTTGGCGAGTTATGCACAAATGTTGTGTCTTGACCCGGCATTGCATTTGGATCAGCAGCGCCTGTATCAAATACCCACAACAATTTACCTGTGTTCACGTCATAACCACGAATAACACCAGATGGCTCTTTATTCGAATGGTTATCTGTTACAGATCCAGCGATCACAACGGTCGTACCAGACACAACACCCGGAGATGTCGGGTTATAACCACCCGGATACGCATATGGCATGAACTCTTGTAAGTTCACTTCACCGTTTTGACCAAAGTCAGAACATGCCTTACCAGTATCTGCATTCACTGCGACTAAACGACCATCATTCACAGGAACAAAAACTTTACGTGGACACTCTGTTGAGGTCGACTTCTTCGCTTGTAAACTGGTTGCAAATTCAGTGGTATTGGCAGCATCGTAGTACATTACACCACGACAAGTTAAGTGCTGGAAGGTTTTATCCGTTTTAAGCTTAGGATCAAAACGCCATTTTTCCTTACCTGTCGCAGGATCAATCGAGATTAAATGTTGATGTGGTGTACACATAAACATGTTATTGCCGATCTTGATTGGTGTTACTTGGTTAGTGGTTTCACCTGAATCATTTTCAGTTCTGAAATCACCGGTACGTAATGTCCAAGCCACTTTAAGATCTTTGACGTTTTTATCATTGATCTGTGTCAATGGAGAATAACGTTCACCACCCTGACTACGACCATAAGCTGGCCAATCTTCAGGTGCAATGCCTTCAACCGCTTTCGCCTGTGCAGGTTGCGGCGTCTGAATCACACCATTGATTTCTTGTGGATCATTAAAGATCGAGTACACCATCACCACGATAGCAATCGCTAAAGTTGAAGATAAGGCCACTTTACTTGATGCCAGATTATCAATACCGCGTGTTACCGCAGGAACGAGTAACCAAAGACCCAAGATACCCAGAATATCTAGACGTGGTGCAAGTGCCCAGAAGTCTGTACCAACTTCCCAAACACCCCAGATCACACTGCCTAACATGAGCGCGGCATACACCCATAAAGGGCCTGATGCACGTTTATAGAGTTGTACTGCCACAATGAGCAACAGCACACCTGCAATCACATAATAAAAAGACCCGCCAATGGCAGCGAGCCAGATACCGCCAATGAGCAAGAACAGCGCAATGAGGGCGATAATAATCACCGTCAATGTTCTTAGCCCAGATTTTGAAGCAGATTGATTCATAAGATCACCTTGCATCTTTTGTATTTTTAGATCCATTAAGAAGATGAATGATCCACTTAATGGTCGAAGTTCAAATCACAACAAGTATGGTGCAGATACGGCCCACTTTATGAGTTTCATCTGCACAATTGCTCGAGTATCGAAATTAGAAAACGGTTTGGAACTTAATTCCGCCAACCCATGTCTTATCGCCATTTTTCAATGCGCCAACATGGTGGACATATTGAATATTCGGACGAATCGTCAGCCAGTTGGTTGCGTGAATGCCGTAATACAACTCAGTGTTATATTCCTCATCCAGCAAACCATTTGCATCATCATTGGCATGAATACGTGCTACGCCCAGTGCAAGTTCATCTTGCGGACGTTGGTCAAGTAAACCTTTATAGATCAAGCCAACATTTTGCATGTCTTTGACAGAATTAGTTTTTGAATCATGTACTGTGACATTCACAAAACCAGTTAAACCTCGATCAGACTGACCGTCATGACGGGTTAACTGCTGCTTCACAGTGAACCAGCCACCTTGTTTGTGTCCAGTTTTGGTAGGATTCTCAATTTCTGCTGCATCAGCCGTACTGTAGTAGTAGCCGAAACGATATTCACCCGGTAAAGATAATGCACCGAGTTTTGGTGTCCAGACCACTTCGGCTGGAATAATCGCACCATGTGAACCATCAGTACTTAAATTAAAGCCTTTACCACGTTGCAAGTTTTCAGGGTTATATTCATAAGCCCCGATTTGAGCATATAGATCTGGCTGTAAGTTATACTTCACACGCAATGCCCACTGACTCACAGGCCAGTTGTACCATTGGTCGCCTACCCAGTTACCCACTTGCGAACCACATAAAGCCAAGTTCTGGAAATCACAGTCAAAGCTGTTGAAATCTTCACCTTCGCCAAAACGACCGACTTTAATATCCAAAGCTTGATCTAAAAATTTCTTTTTGATCCACAAGTCTGTTAGACGCCAAGTTTGACCACGCCCCCACACTTCTTGTGTAGAACTCAAATGGCCTTGTAATGCATCAGCCTTTTGCGATAAAGATTGACCATCACGATAAGTGACCGTGATCTGTGCTTCAGTGTCTTGCCAACCTAAAATTTTATTTAGATCGAAATGTGTACCCAAAGCCAATTGTCCAGTAAATTCACTGCCATGGCTTGAATGCTGTTTAGAATCTAAAACCCCTGCGAATTCACCAGTGTAATCAGCAGAAAATTTGTAACCCTGTTCTTGCAACGCCGTGCGTTGACCGTTCCAATCACCAAATAGCCATTGACCATTCGGATCAAAGGCTGATGAAGCGGCTTGAGTATGTTGTGCAAAAAGACTCAATGATAGAACGGATAAACAAGAAACAATCAATGACTTCGAGATTGTCATGTTTACGTAACCTTTTATGTTATTGTGTATAAAAGGTTACTCTTATTTTTAAATTACAACTTATTCAAAATGTTAACAATCTGTACAATATTTTAACAATCAGTGATTAGTCGCACATATTTTCTACCATTTGCCTTCACCTAGCCCCTGACCGATGAATGCATACTTCATTTGAGAACGAGAAAACTTGATTGGACAGGCCAATTGCGCTTCGGTTTGATCTGAGTTTTCAGATACAGGGACATCTACAACCCAGTCGCGTTGCTGAGCGATTGGTGAATCCAAAGCCTCATCCAGACTGAGAACTGGTTCTACGCAAATATCCAGACTCTGGAACAAATGTTGCCATTCTGAAAAATTCTGGGTCTTAAACTTATCTTGTAGCGCTTGTTTTACCGCCTGACGATCTTCTGGATCAAAAGAGGCACCTTTTGCCAGTAGTAAAGGCAATTCTAAAGCAGCTGCCAAACCAGCCATAAATTGTGGCTCTAAGCTTCCTACAGAGAAATAGCGACCATCTTTGGTTTCATAATAATCATAGAAACTCGCACCATTGAGCATGCCGGCCTCAGGCGCTTGCGGTGTCTGCCCTGCCAGACTTGCGGAAGCCGCCATACTATTGAGGCTTGCCACACAATCCGTCATGGAAATATCAATATATTGTCCCAGACCGCTGCGTTGGCGTTCAACGACAGCCGCAAGTATACCAATCACGGCATGCAGCGATCCGCCAGCCACATCGGCAATCTGAATCCCTAAAGGTGGCGGCCCACTGTCTTGACGACCGCTGTGTCCAGAAATGCCCGCAAGTGCCAAGTAATTAATATCGTGCCCTGCCCGATCTTTATAAGCGCCTGTCTGGCCATATCCTGTAATTGAACAATAGATGAGACGAGGATTAATCTCGGCTAAAGTTTCATAGTCCAGTCCTAGACGGCGCATGACATCTGGACGGAACTGCTCCAGCACAATATCAAACTCGGAAATTTTTGTTTTGATCAGTTCGATATTGGCTGCATCTTTTAGATCAAGTGCAATCGACTGCTTGTTTCGATTGAGATAACTATGTGCAGTGGCCTGTCCGTTCGCATAGGGTGGCATTATCCGTACCAAGTCAGGACGTGTTGGAGATTCAACATGGATAACTTCTGCACCCATGTCCGCAAGGTACATACTGGCAAATGGCCCAGGTAATAAAGTAGAAAAATCTAGGACTTTCAATCCCTTTAGAGCAGATGGCATGATAATTTTTACTCAATTTGTTCAAATTTTCTTTTATACTAGGTGTGAAGAAACACAAAAACAATGTCATGTTCAGCCATTTACCTTGATAGTTTCGGCAATTTAACATGTATACAATGAGCAGATAATTTTCTTGTCAATTGCTCAATTTGATATTTTAGACGGTTATTTAGGTCAATTATCGTGAATAGTAAAGAAACTGAAGGATTCAATATGAGCCGTGATACGATCAGCATCCACTTCGTGAATGCGGCTTTAACAGGTGTTAAACGCCTAGGCATGGACGTTGAAACATTACTTTCACATGTCGGTATAGAAGCAGAATTACTCCGTCAACCGAAAGCTCGAATCTCTCCTGAGCAGTACACCCGTTTTGTAAAAATGTTATGGATGGTTACTCAAGACGAACACGTTGGTTTCGATGTACAGCCTCGTCGCTTGGGTACATTCGCAATCATGTGTCAATTGATCATCCATTCCAAGACACTTGGACAGGCACTCGAACTCTCCTCTCAATTCTACAAACTATTTGGAGATGAATGGTCGGTTAGCTTGGAACGTGACAAACATGAAGCTCGCTTAGTGCCACATATTCCTAAAGCTTTAGATCCCGACCATTTCATTACTGAAAGTATGCTAATGATTTGGCATGGTCTTGCTTCATGGTTAATCGAACGTCGTTTACCTTTAGAACGCGTTCATTTTGGTTATGAACGCCCAAGCCATGCCGATGAATACGATGCTTTATTCTTTGCTCCCGTGATGCAGTTTGATGCGCCACGTACAGAGATTACCTTTGCTGCTGATTATCTTGACCTGCCAATCCGTCAAGATGAAAAGACTTTAGAAGAATTCCTGAAAGCAGCACCTGCACAACTATTAGTGAAATTCAAAAACACCAACTCACTTACGTCACGTATTCGTGATGTATTAAAGAGTCAGATTGGCGAAGAAATGCCAACACTCAACGATGTTGCTGCAATGTTGTATTTATCACCACAAACTTTGCGTCGTCGTTTAGCGGCTGAAGGTAAAAGCTATCAAGGTGTTAAAGATGCCTTGCGTCGTGATGCTGCGATTCACTTATTGCTTACTCCAAATCTCACTCTTGAAGATGTAGCACAACAAGTCGGCTTTAGTGAAACCAGTACTTTCCACCGTGCCTTTAAGAAATGGACAGGTGTAACGCCTGGTTTATATCGTCAGTTGCACGGACATCATAGCTAATTGTTTCCAAACGGGTGTTCAGCCTAATATGGTTGAACACTTGTTTAAAATTATGGTAATAATCAAGCCTAATTTTACGATAAGCTTGAACAACAATGATTATAAAAAAAGGCGACTTCACGCATCCCCAAGTTCAAAATTTGATCCACATCCATTTGCATGGCCTGCATCAGAACACACCTATTGAACATAGTTTTGCATTAGATCTCTCTCATCTACAAAACGATTCTATAAGCTTTTATACCCTTTGGAATAACGATTTGCTTCTGGGTTGTGGCGCGATTCAAGAACTGACACCTCAACATGCTGAACTCAAATCTATGCGGACTCATCCTAATCATTTACGTCAAGGTGTTGCAAAGCAATTGCTGGAGTATTTATTGAAAGTTGCTCAGCAACGTCAATATCAACGCATCAGTTTAGAAACAGGCAAAGATGCTCACTTTGATGCTGCAATTAGCCTTTATAAAAAGTTTGGTTTTGTTCAAGGCGCGGCGTTTGCAGAATATACTGAATCGCCCTATAACCAGTTCTTTCACTTATCTTTATCATAAATTTCATCTTTAGCAAGGTCATAACCATAAGACAATAACACTTTACCCTGATGTCTGAACAAGCACAGGGCTTTTGTTTTGATATACATCACTCTGCCTTCATCTGCTTTAAAAATGCTTCCGTCTGTTTTGGTGAAGTTAGACGAATAAATTGAATATGTTGATACGCTGGATTTTGCATTAAGTCTGAATATTTTTTACGGTTTTTAGGATACGATTTGATGAGCCAGATAAAAACAGATTCTTTAGACAGCATCAATTTTAAACTTTCCCGATTATTCGAGTTTTCCCACAACTTCTTTCGGCTAATTACTCGCCCCAGTGTACGCTTGGTAAGACGGTATAAATTGATGTGAAATGGATAATCTAGCCAAATTACGGTATCTACCTTTTCCATAATCATTGGAATAGTACGGGTATAAAGCCCATCAATGACCCACCCAGCCGCAGCATTTTCCATCGCGATTTTTAACTTCAAAAATAAAGCATCATTTGATGATTCTTGCCAATCATCCAGCCAGAGTAAATTATCAAGTTCGAAGTTTTGTAATTTTGTTTTTTCTGCCAACTCACGGGCCAGTGTAGATTTACCAGAGCCTGTCGTACCAATAATATTAATGAATTTCATGTAATCAATATATTTTATTTATGGTTGGCTAGTGTACTGATGAACCTATTTTTCAATCAAGTCGTTAGATTGGCGAAAAACATCAAACTTGCCAATGTTTATCATCATTGCGCTGACACTTAAATTGAGTACACTCGATAAACAACAATTTTAAGGTGATACAAGGAAAACCTATGAGCGAGGCCTACATTATTGATGCCATTCGCACGCCACGCGGAAAAGGAAAAAAAGATGGCTCACTGCATGAAGTCAAACCGATTACTTTACTCACATCATTACTGAATGAATTACAACAACGCCATCAGCTCGACACGTCAAAAGTGGATGATATCGTTTTAGGTTGCGTAACCCCGATTGCAGACCAAGGCGGTGATATTGCCAAAACCGCAGCGATTGCGGCTGGCTGGAATGATGATGTTGCTGGTGTGCAAATCAACCGTTTCTGTGCATCTGGTTTAGAAGCTGTCAACTTGGCAGCACAAAAAGTCCGTTCAGGTTGGGAAGATATCGTCGTTGCAGGTGGCGTTGAATCGATGTCACGTATTCCAATGGGTTCTGATGGTGGTCCGTGGGCACTTGATCCTGAAACCAACTTAAAATCGTCTTTTGTACCACAAGGCGTTGGTGCAGACCTCATTGCTACTTTAGATGGCTATAGCCGCGAAGATGTTGATGCATTTGCCGTCGGCTCACAACAAAAAGCAGCGGCAGCACAAGCCAACGGTTATTTCGATAAATCCGTGGTGCCTGTTAAAGATCATTCAGGTGTACTGATCTTAGAAAAAGATGAATTTATTCGAGGTGCGACCACAGTTGAAGGCTTGGCAAAACTCAATGCCAGCTTTGAAATGATGGGACAAATGGGCTTCGATGCAGTTGCTCTACAAAAGTATCCAGAAGCGCAAAAAATTAACCATGTGCATCATGCAGGCAACTCATCAGGCATCGTTGATGGGGCTGCGGTCGTGTTATTGGCTTCTGAAAAAGCAGTCAAAGAACAAGGCTTAAAACCACGTGCCAAAGTATTGGCAACTGCATTGGTCGGTACAGATCCAACAATCATGCTGACAGGCCCTGCCCCTGCTGCGCGTAAAGCTTTAGCTAAAGCAGGTTTAACGATTGATGATATTGACCTATTTGAAGTTAATGAAGCCTTTGCCGCAGTCGTGATGCGCTTTATCAATGAACTCAAAGTTCCTGCCGAGAAAGTCAATGTCAACGGCGGTGCAATTGCCATGGGTCATCCATTGGGTGCTACGGGTGCCATGATTTTAGGAACTTTACTTGATGAATTAGAGCGTCAAGGAAAAAAACGTGGCCTAGCCACTTTGTGTGTGGGTGGTGGAATGGGGATCGCCACCATTATTGAGTTGGTGTAAGGAGAACAACATGAGCGCTATTAAATACGAAAAAAACGCTGACAATATTGTAATTCTTACCCTTGACTCATCGGGTCAATCTGCCAATACCATGAATGCAGAATTCCGAGAATCACTCCAAGACGTTAGCCAAAAACTCAAAACAGAAACTGATCTGAAAGGCATTATTTTCCGTTCTGCCAAGAAAACTTTCTTTGCAGGCGGTGACTTGGATGAGTTAATCCAAGTTCAACCAGAACATGCCACTGAGTTTTTCAAAATGATTGAGGAACTCAAAGGCGATTTACGTGCGATTGAAACATTAGGAGTTCCCGTTGTTGCTGCATTGAATGGTACAGCGCTCGGTGGCGGTTGGGAAATTGCTTTAGGCTGTCATTATCGTATCGCCATTAACGATCCAAAAACTAAATTTGGTTTGCCAGAAGTGACTTTAGGCTTGCTGCCTGGTGGTGGCGGTATTGTCCGTATGGTTCGCCTGCTTGGCCTGCAAAATGCGTTTCCATTTTTGATGGAAGGTAAGCAATTTGGTGTCGATAAAGCAAAATCACTGGGTTTGGTACATGACACTGCTGAGAACGAACAAGAGCTTTTAGACAAAGCGATTGCTTGGGTCAAAGCCAATCCCAAATCGCAACAACCTTTCGATGTTAAAGGCTACAAAATCCCAGGGGGTGATCCGAAAACTCCTGCTGTGGCTCAAGTGCTTGCGATTGCTCCTGCGATGCTACGCGACAAGACCAAAGGTTGCTACCCTGCGCCTGAAGCAATCATGGCCGCTGCGGTTGAAGGTGCACAAGTCGATGTCGATACCGCTTTGCGTATCGAATCGCGTTACTTTACCCAGCTTACTGTGGGCCAAGTTTCCAAGAATATGATCGGTACTTTCTGGCATGGTCTGAATGCCATCAAATCAGGTGCAAGTCGACCTGCTGATGTTGCGAAATGGCAAGCCACTAAAGTTGGTGTACTGGGTGCGGGGATGATGGGTGCGGGTATCGCCTATTCGACGGCAATCAAAGGTATCCCTGTGATACTCAAAGATGTATCAGTTGAAAATGCAGAGAAAGGTAAAGCCTATTCGCAAAAACTACTCGATAAACGCGTTTCTCAAGGTCGTATGACGGCAGAAAAACGTGATCAGGTTTTAGCGCTAATTACTGCAACCGCTGATGCAGCAGATCTGCAAGGCTGTGATTTGATTATTGAAGCGGTATTTGAGAATCAGGAACTGAAAGCCAAAGTGACACAAGAAGCTGAGCAATATTTAGCTGAAGGTGGGATCTTTGCATCAAATACCTCAACCTTACCAATTACGGGTTTAGCAACTGCAAGTAAAGATGCCAAGAAATTCATTGGTCTACACTTCTTTAGTCCAGTGGATAAAATGCAACTGGTTGAAATTATTAAAGGTAAAGAAACTTCTGCAGACACATTGGCGAAAGCCTACGATTTTGTTCAGCAAATTGCCAAGACGCCTATCGTCGTCAATGACAGCCGAGGTTTCTTTACCAGCCGTGTGTTCGGAACTTTTATTCAGGAAGGTATGCGTTTACTTGCAGAAGGCGTTCACCCTGCAAAAATTGAAATGGCTGCACTGAAAGCAGGTATGCCAGTTGGCCCACTCGCAATTCAGGATGAAGTCTCTTTAACTTTGACTGAACATGTGGCTGGTGAAACCCGAAAAGCATTACAAGCTGAAGGTAAAGATTTGCCAAAAACCCCTGTTGATGAAGTCGTTCATACCATGATTCACGAGCTGAACCGTAAAGGTAAAGCTGCGGGTGCGGGCTTCTATGACTATCCAGAAAATGGCAAAAAGCATTTATGGGATGGACTCAGCCGCTGGCAGAAAGACAACAGTATTACTGAACAGGATATGATTGACCGCTTCCTGTTTGTACAAGCACTGGATACTTTACGCTGCTATGAAGAAGGTGTTTTAGAGTCTGTGATTGATGCTAATGTCGGTTCAATTTTTGGAATTGGTTTTGCACCGTGGACTGGTGGAGCGATTCAATTCCTGAATCAGAATGGAATTGAGCAATCATTGCAACGTGCAGAACAACTGGCAGGCCAATATGGTGAACGTTTTGTGCCACCGCAACTGTTAAAAGACCTTGCTCAGAGAAAAGAAATTATCCAATAATTTTGTTCTCTCTGCATTGCATATCAGCCCGTATGGAACTCATTGTCTATACGGGCTTTTTTCTAGTTTCGACAATGCCGTAGCAAAACTTTCGAGCATTACATCACGATTTATGCTATAACCACCAACAGTTTTGCTTTAATTTTTTTGTCCTTTGGAACTATCTTATGTCTGAGAAACTCTGTCCAGAAACCTCACCGTGGGGTTGGAAAGCATTAATTATCACCTGTATTCTAAGCTTCATTTTTATGGTGGTTTTCTATTTAGCCATGAATAATGAGCCAGACTATATGCCAATGAACAAAAATAAAGTGGCACCTCAGTCTGAAATGTCACAATCGTCAATGATGTCTGAAACCAGCACGGAAACACATCAGCACAATCACTAAAATGCTTGTCGAACATGGTAAATCCTGTTAAACAGTGATTTATCATGTTATTCGAGATATTCAATGCTTCAACAAAATCGTCAGGCACTGGTCGTTGAAGGCGGTGGAATGCGAGGTGCATTCACCAGCGGTGTCTTAGATGCATTTTTACAGCAACAGTTTAATCCCTTCGATCTCTGTGTTGGTGTTTCTTCTGGTTCAACCAATGTCGCCAACTATCTGGCCGCACAACAAGGCCGCACGCTTCAGATCTATTTAGATCATTCGCTTCGCACCGAATTTATTCATTATGGCCGTTTCTTCAAAGGCGGTGATCTGCTCGATTTAAAATGGATGTGGGATATCGTGGAAAGCGAACATCCTTTGAATCAGGCACATTTATTTGCGAATCATCCTGAATTTTATATGGTACTTACTCATGCCATTACGGGTGAAGCCACTTATATCAAGGCTTCCAAAGACAATATTCTGGATGGTCTAAGAGCCTCTAGCTCAATTCCAGTATTGACGCGCCAAGCAGTTGAGGTATTTGGGGAACCTTATTTCGATGGTGGCGTAGCAGATGCCTTGCCTGTACTTTGGGCAGCACAACAACATGATGTATCAAAATTAATGGTGTTAAGAACCCGTCCTCAAAACTACTATAAAGCCAGTAGTAAAGGCGATCAGTTCCTTGCGAAATATCTATTCAAGCAAAATCATGGCTTTGCGCAGAGCCTATTGTCTAGAACACAGCGCTACAATGATTCAGTTCAGTTTGTGCGCACACCATCAGGGCAAAAAATTCTGGAAGTTTGCCCACCTGATCTTAAAAATATGGCAGGCCGACTCACCAAGAATAAGGCCAAAATCCGCTATAGCTACGATGTCGGCTTGGACGTTGGCTTACAGGCCATCGAAGACTGGAATAGACTTTAAATCCTTGTCGAATCATCAATAATATATTGAGGCAGGATAAGCCTGATCATGCTCATCCTGTCTCACATCTCCGTCGAATTTTCTATTTTAAAAGTTTTCTCTAACCCAACATTATTCACATTCCCATTTTTATACTTGGCAACAGCGGCTAAAAAGGCGCAAAATCTGCTTTTATTTTTTTATTTATTTGGGAATTTATTATGAATAAGCAACCATCCCCACAAAAAGATTCAAATGAAACCGTATTGGGATGGAAATTTGTCATCATTGTTGGGGTGCTCAGTACCATTTTTTTAAGCTTTTTCTATTTAGCAATGACCCAAGAACCAGATTACATGCCTGGGGCACAGCGTAAGGCACAACAACAAAAAGAGCTTTCTCAGGAAGCCTCTCCTGCAAGCTCCGAAGTGGCTGCACAAACTAAGCAGTAGTCAGAACAATCGATTGGTGCCAATCTTACAGGTCAAATCATTCCTGTGATTGGCATGATCATCTCAATATGTGGAATACCACACTCATCATATTCCTCCCCATGTACTACAAAACCAAGCTGCTCATAGAATGAAATCGCATGCACTTGCGATGACAAATGAAGAAATGCGCGATGTTGCTGCCTTGCATAGGCCAGAATCTCTTGCATGATCATTTGACCAATCCCTTGTCCTCGATAGGCCTTGAGTACTGCAACCCGCCCCACACTATTATTTTGTAATAATCGTGCTGTTGCAATCGGTTGCTCCTGATCATAAATCACAAAGTGTTGTGAGATCGCATCTTGTTCATCCCACTCATCCTGTTCTGGAATGGCTTGCTCTACGATAAAAACTTGCTCTCGAATTAATTTGGCATCACGCTGTAATTGGTCCCAATTTCCCTGTTGAACGCGTAGCATATTTCCCTCGAATGTCATTAACACTTACAACCTATATTCTCGACTGGCATTTGATCTTGTAATAACAATTCCAGACTTTGTTTCTCAATGCCATACATTGCTTTTAACGCTTGAATCTGCTGCATAATTTTGGCATCAGGCCGCTGAATATCTTTGCGCTTGGTCGCCAGAATCATTTTGTTTTTGCTGGTATGTTCCAAAGATACAAATTCAAAGACTTTGGTTTCATAGCCATAGGCTTTTAGTAATAAAGCACGCAAGGTATCGGTCAACATTTCTGCCTGTTGGCCTGCATGAATACCAAATTGAAGCATCGGCTGTAACACCTCTGGACTTTGTAATTGCGGACGTAGCTCTTTATGACAGCACGGCGCACACATGATCATCGACGCATTGAGGCGAATCCCCGTATGAATGGCAAAATCTGTCGCAATATCACAAGCATGTAAAGCAATCATCACATCCAGTTTTTCTGGATGATAGGTACGAACATCGCCTTCAAAAAAGTCTAAGTGATTAAAACCAACCTGATCAGCAATATTCTGACAGAACTCTACCAGATTCGAACGCAGCTCAACGCCCGTGATTAAAGGCGTTTTCTGTTGTGCTTGCAAATAGTCATACAACGCAAAAGTTAAATAGCCTTTACCTGAACCAAAGTCGACAATATTTAATTCTTGCTGTGAAGCATCGATCTGCTCATAGGCATTGGAAAAGATTTCAATAAATTTATTAATCTGTTTCCATTTTCGCGCCATGCTTGGCACGATCTGCCCTTTTTCATCGGTAATACCAAGATGTTTTAAGAACGGGCTTTGCTGTTGTACATAACGCTGCTTTTCACGGTTATGTTGCTGTTGTTCAACCTTGTCCGTCGCTGCCTGTTTTTTCTGGCTATTCAACATCGCCTTCTTTTTATTTTTCTTAAGCTGTATGTCTTGATTCAAGCTAAATAAATTTGCCTGTTTAGATTGTGCCAACAATTCAGCAATTTTTTCCAACCCTTCGGTAATCGAATAGTTTTTAGTGATGTCTTGCGTGGTGTGATGATACAAACAGGACAATGTTGCCTGTCCCTGCAATTCAATCATACGAAAAGTCATTTTTTCTAATTGTGCCAAATCGCCTTTGTACTGACTCAATATCAGGCGATCAAAGCTTTTATTTTCAATAGATTGCTGGATATCCAAGAAAAACTGCTGTTCTTGTTCAAAAGAAAAATTCGGCGCAAACATAATGAAAACCTGACAAATAGAAACTAAATTTTAAAGCGTCTTACTTTAAAAGGGAAATTGCATTACGATACAGTTGTATTTTTATGCAATCTGATCGCTTGATGAACTCAAAAACACTACTGGACTATGACCCAAAAGAAGAACTGATTAATGCCTATAGTCATGGGCTGGGTGCTGTCCTTGCCTTAATTGCTTCAATTTTTCTTATCATTAAGGGACATTCTCTCCCCTTAGGCCAATGGATGAGTCTATGGGTCTATGGCTTTAGCCTAGTCCTCTTGCTTGCGAGTTCTATGCTGTATCACTTTGCTGTGGATGAACGTAAGCGCTATTGGTATAAAAAACTGGATCATACTGCTATTTACTATTTGATTGCAGGCACCTATACGCCATTTCTAAGTATTGCGATTCCAACCGCCAAGGCCCATTATTTACTGATTGCGCTATGGGTGATTGCCCTCATTGGCACTCTTTTTAAACTGGTCTTTATCCATCGCTTCCAGAAGATTTCCTTGGCAGCTTACCTATTGATGGGCTGGTTAGCGATTTTGGTGATGGATGATATGCAACGTTATCTGAGTAAAGATGCGATACAACTCTTAGTTGCAGGCGGGTTGGCTTATACCATCGGCACATTGTTTTATGCTTTAAAAAAGGTAAGATATACCCACGCAATTTGGCATGTTTTTGTGCTACTAGGGGCAGGATTACACTTTTTAGCAATCTACTGTTATGTATTATAAGTCCATCTATAGCATTCAGTTTTTCTAAGTAAAACTGCATATTCAAAAGGAATTTTTCAAGACAGACTTCTGTTTCTTGAACGAATAACATGAAGGTCTCTTGTATGTCGTCAAGCACTACGACTGCCACCCCAGAAGTGGCCAGCAATTCAAAAGTACGGGTATTATTTGCCAGCCTTGTCGGTACTACGATTGAGTTTTTTGACTTTTATATCTATGCCACAGCAGCTGTGCTCATTTTTCCACATTTATTTTTCCCAGAAAGTAGCGATGGTGCTGCAGTTCTAAAATCACTGGCAACATTTGCCATCGCCTTTATTGCACGCCCAATCGGCGCTGCTATTTTTGGCCATCTCGGTGATCGGATCGGACGTAAAGCAACCTTGGTTGCAGCCTTGCTAACGATGGGTATTTCTACGGTTTGTATTGGTCTGTTGCCAACTTATGCACAGATTGGTCTTGCAGCTCCCCTGCTTCTCGCGCTATGCCGCTTAGGTCAAGGTTTAGGTCTCGGTGGGGAATGGAGTGGCGCAGTCTTATTGGCTACGGAGAACGCACCAGAGGGCAAACGCGCCTGGTACGGCATGTTCCCACAACTCGGTGCGCCAATCGGCTTTATTCTCGCAACAGGTTCTTTTTTACTGCTCAATGCTTTTATGTCTGAACAGGCATTTATGACTTGGGGCTGGCGTATTCCATTTATTGCCAGTGCAGTATTGGTCTTGGTTGGCTTGTATATCCGTTTAAAGCTGCATGAAACACCTGCGTTCCAGAAGGTATTGAATAAGCAAAAAGAAGTGAATGTACCTTTCAAGGAAGTCATGACCAAACATTTGCCAATGTTAATCCTTGGTACCATCGCTGCAATCTGTACCTTTGTGGTGTTTTACCTCACTACAGTTTTTGCCCTGAACTGGGGAACTACAAAACTTGGTTATGCACGCGGTGAGTTTCTAGTCTTGCAACTGGTTGCGACCTTATGTTTTGCTGCGTTTATTCCGCTCTCAGCTATTCTTGCAGAGAAGTTTGGTCGTAAGAATACGTCGATTGCTGTCTGCGTCCTTTCAGCATTGTTCGGACTTTGCTTTGCACCGCTATTAGGCTCAGGTAGTCCATTCTTGGTATTCTTGTTCCTGTGTATCGGTCTTGCGATTATGGGTTTAACCTATGGGCCAATTGGGACTGTATTGTCAGAGATCTTTCCGACTTCGGTACGCTATACCGGCTCTGCACTAACTTTTAATCTGGCAGGTATTTTCGGTGCTTCTTTTGCGCCTTATATTGCGACGAAGCTGGCTGAAAGTTATGGTCTAGGTGCCGTCGGTTTATATCTCAGTTGCGCATCAATCCTTTCTTTAATTGCCTTTTTACTGATTCGTGAAACCAAGCATGATGATGTAAATAATCAAATTTAAGCACTTAATTTCAGATGATCTGTGGATAACCGATCCCGATCATCTGAAATACCATTCAATTTGTGCCTTTTTATCTTATAAAGTTGCTTTTCTGACTGCATTCTTCCAAATATTTTTTGTGCTAAAATAACCGCCTTTATTTTTTCTTAGACGATTGTGTTATGTACGCAGTGATTATCGTTGCCGTATTTTTAATCAGCTTCTTATATACCTATTTACGCGGTAAAGAGCGCTTAAAAGCATCTCGACAATTATTTGACCATTCGACATTTTTAGCGCCGATCAACATGTTTATGACGGGCTTTTCCAAATTGCCGAACCAACCTTTCTTTGATGTGGCTCAGTTCCCTGAACTGAAACCGCTACAAGATAATTGGGAAGTCATTCGCGAGGAAGCCATTCAACTACAGAATCAGATTAAAGCCTCTGAAAAAAATAATGATGCTGGCTTTAACACCTTCTTTAAACGTGGCTGGAAACGCTTTTATCTGAAATGGTATCAAGATAGTCATCCGTCAGCACAACAACTTTGTCCCAAAACCGTTGCCTTACTGGAAAGCATTCCATCAGTAAAAGCAGCGATGTTTACCGAACTTCCTTCTGGAAGTTATCTAGGTAAGCACCGTGATCCTTATGCCGGTTCTGTACGCTATCATCTTGGCTTAGTTACGCCAAATAGCGATGACTGCTTCATTGAAGTCGATCAGGAACGTTATAGCTGGAGAGATGGTGAAGCGACTGTATTTGACGAAACCTTCGTACACTGGGCTGAGAATAAGACCGATGAAACGCGTATTATCCTGTTCTGTGATATTGAACGTCCAATGAAATGGGGCTGGGCACAAAAGTTCAACCACTGGTTCGGTCGTAATGTCATGTCAGCGGCAAGCTCACCGAATGATGATCAGGACAAAACTGGCTTTATCAATCGCATCTTCAAATATGGCTATGCGGTACATCATTACGGCCGTGGTTTAAAAGAACGTAATCGCCCACTCTACTACGCATCAAAGTGGTTATTATTTGCGATTATTATTGGTCTGATCTTGCTGCCAAGTTTTCTTTAAGGCTATTTTAGTCACAAAAAAAGAGATGCAATTGCATCTCTTTTTTATTTTAAAACGATGATTTATTGAATTGCTTGAGCTGTTTGCGCGCCAGCAGTTTGTGCAGCAGCCGCATTCGCAGCTTGAACAGCAGTCTCACCAATCAAAGCAATCTTCGCTTTCTCTTGGCTTTTTGCAGACAATGCCGGGTTTGATGCCACAATACGATTGATGTTTGCAGAGTTTGCTGGTGCAATTGCCGCAGTTTGCAATACGATTGGACGGTTGCCTGTTTCACCCAACGTATAGCGAATACCAGTACGCGGGCTCACGACAGTCGTCACTTCACGTTTGACTTGTGCTTCTGCTGTGTTACTACCTTTTGCTGCCAATACTTTATCGACAGTTGTAGTTTGTGTTGCTTCAGCTGCAAATGCAAAACCTGACACTGCAGCACTTGCTAAAATTAAAAGTTGTAATGGTTTTTTCATTGTCTTCCCGCTTTTAATGCGAATTCAATCAAGATCTGTAAGTTCAATAATGAAACTACAAAGCTGTCATTGACTCAAGTTATTTATCGTAAAAAAGCAGAGTCCAATGCTCTGCTTTTTATTTTAGTGCAATCTAAAATCCAGCTTTAGATTTTACCGTGACATTGCTTGTATTTTAAGCCTGAACCACATGGGCAAGGTGCATTACGGCTTTCTGGTACCGGGAATGGCGCATTGTCTGTAAAGCCTTCTGTTTCCTCAGAAGCCGTTACTTCACCTGTTAAGCCATCCACATCATCATGTTCAAATGAAAGACGCATTGATTCAGCCTGACGTTGTTGCTGAGCTTCAAGTTCCGCCAATTCTTCCGCAGTCGGTACATGAACACGAGATAAGTCAGTTACTACATCAGATTTGATAATACCCAACATATTCACGAATAAGTTGAATGCTTCTTTCTTGTATTCTTGCTCAGGGTTCTTTTGTGCATAACCACGCAAATGAATCCCTTGACGCAAGTAATCCATTGCCGCCAAATGATCTTTCCAATGACGATCCAGCGAATTCAACATGAAGTGACGTTCAAGCATTGCTGCCGATTCATCACCCATTTGTTCACGGCGCTGGCGATAACGAGCAACCACTTCATCTGAAATACGCTCAATCAAGCCTTCTTCATCTAAACGACGATCTTGATCCAACCATTGCTGCACTGGCAATTCAATACCGAGATCAGACTGTAACGCACCTTCCAGACCTTCGATATCCCACTGATCATGAATCGATTCAGGTGGAATAAAGTTAGCGATTAAGCCTTTTACAACTTCGTGATGCATTTCTTCGATATAGTCTTGTAGCGTACTTTCTGCCAAGACTTCATCACGTTGCGAGTAAATGATCTTACGTTGTTCGTTATTGACATCATCGTACTTCAATAGGTTCTTACGAATATCGAAGTTACGTGCTTCAACTTTACGTTGCGCATTTTCAATCGAACGACTCACCATTTTGTGTTCAATCGCTTCGCTTTCTTGTAAGCCCATCGCACGCATCATGCCTACGACACGGTCACCCGCGAAGATACGCATCAAATCATCTTCAAGCGATAAATAGAAACGAGAGACACCAGGATCACCCTGACGACCTGCACGACCACGCAACTGGTTATCAATACGACGTGATTCATGACGCTCAGAACCAATGATATGCAAACCACCCGAACTTAAAACGTCTTCGTGATCTTTTTCCCATTGTGCCTGTAAACGTGCTTCATCTTCAGGAGTCGCATTTTCAATTTTGGCAAGTTTTGCTTTCCAGTTACCACCAAGCAAAATATCGGTACCACGACCCGCCATGTTAGTTGCGATCGTAACCGCATTCGGACTACCCGCTTGCGCAATGATATCCGCTTCACGCTCATGCTGTTTCGCGTTAAGGACTTCGTGATGGATACCCGCCTGTAATAACTTGGCAGATAAAATTTCACTGGCTTCAATGGTTGCTGTACCAATCAGGATCGGCGCAACGCCTTGCTGACGAATCTTGGTAATTTCTTCAATAATCGCAGTGTATTTACCATTACGGTTTAAATAGATTAAATCGTTATGATCGACACGTACCATTGGACGGTGGGTTGGAATAATCACCACATCCAGACCATAAATTTCTTTCATTTCCGCAGCTTCAGTATCGGCAGTACCGGTCATACCTGACAGCTTTTTATAAAGACGGAAATAGTTCTGGAAAGTTGTAGTTGCAAGTGTCTGGTTTTCTGGCTGAATTTCCATGTTTTCTTTGGCTTCAACCGCTTGATGCAGACCTTCAGACCAACGGCGACCTGGCATGGTACGACCCGTGCTCTCATCGACAATAATCACTTCTTCTTTTTGCGTTTGAGGATTAATACCAATGATGTAATGCACGTTCTTTTGATACAAATAGTGTGCACGGATTGCAGCAGTAACATGATGAACCAGATTCAGATTCGTTGCTGAATACAGACTTTCGCCTTCGGCCAACAGACCCATTTCAATGAGTTTCTGTTCTACTGTTTCATAACCTACTTCAGTCATTTCAACTGAGCGCTGTTTTTCATCTACCCAGAAATGTCCGCCATCAGCCACTTTTTCTTCTTTCTGTGGACGTAATGTCGGAGGAATACTGTTGATGAGCTCATACAAATGAGATGAATCTTCGCTTTGACCAGAAATAATCAATGGTGTACGCGCTTCATCAATCAAGATCGAATCGACTTCATCGATAATGGCATAGCTTAGGCCACGCTGTTTTTTCTCTTGTAGAGAAAACACCATATTGTCACGAAGATAATCGAAACCGAATTCGTTGTTGGTACCGTAAGTAATATCGGAAGTATAGGCTTGTGCTTTTTCATCAGGCATCTGCATTGAGTAAATCACACCAATGCTCAAGCCTAAAAATTCGAATAATGGACGGTTTAACTCGGCATCACGTTGTGCCAAGTAATCATTCACGGTAATCACGTGAACGCCCTGACCACTCAATGCATTGAGATAACAAGCCAAAGTACCCATAAGGGTTTTACCTTCACCTGTACGCATCTCGGCAATTTTACCTTCGTGCAAGGTAATACCACCAATCAACTGCACATCGTAGTGACGCATGCCCATGACACGCTTTGCCGCTTCACGACAAACCGCAAAAGCTTCTGGCAATAATTTATCTAAACTTTCGCCATTACTAAAACGTTGTTTGAATTCTGGAGTTTTTGCAGAGAGGTCTGCATCGTTAAGAGCAGATATCGTCGGTTCAAGCGCATTAATTTGTTCAACAATTTTACGCATGCGTTTGAGCTCGCGCTCATTTTTTGTACCGAAGATACCTCCGATCAGACTTGCCAACATGAATAAACTCTCTAATCCTGTTTGTTATAAGGTTCGTCAATAACAACAAACCCTAGGTCGGTTAATTTTTTCTTAGCTGTTATTATGGAGTCAGAAATAAGAACTACAAGTGCTTTGCATCCAAACAGGTAAAAAAATCTGCGAGGCGATTCTGACATCACACAACTAAAGAGCGTTAATGTAGCAAATTTGCATTTAACTTACATCGACTTCAATGTGAATTTCTGCTCATTTTTTAACAAGATCCATAAGCAATATCTCAAAAGTTCATAACAAAATACAAAAACAATAATTTTATTTATAAAGTGAATGCTGCATATTGAATAGAGAAACGACATAGAAAAAAGTATAGAGGACTGATCATGACATTACGTTTAGGCGACACTGCCCCAAATTTCCAGCAAGAATCAAGTGAAGGCACCATTGATTTCTATGACTTTTTAGGCGATAGCTGGGGTATTCTATTTTCCCATCCCGCAGATTATACGCCGGTCTGTACCACTGAGCTGGGTTACACAGCCAAGCTGAAAGATGAATTTGACAAACGTGGTGTAAAAGCCATTGCCCTTTCGGTTGATGATGTGGAATCGCACAAAGGCTGGATTCAAGACATTAATGAAACCCAGAATACCACGGTTAATTTTCCAATCATTGCAGACAAAGATCGTAAAGTGTCTGAACTTTATGGATTTATTCACCCCAATGCCAGTGAAACCTTAACTGTTCGTTCATTGGTCATTATTGATCCGAATAAAAAAGTGCGTTTGATCATTACCTATCCAGCATCAACAGGGCGTAATTTTAATGAAGTGTTGCGCGTAGTCGATTCACTGCAACTCACCGACAATCACAAAGTTGCAACACCAGCAAACTGGCAACAGGGTGAAGATGTGGTGATTGTGCCATCATTGAAAGATGAAGAGGAAATCAAACAACGCTTCCCGAAAGGCTATAAGGCAGTTAAACCTTATTTAAGACTCACACCCCAGCCTGAGTGAGGATCAAACGAGCAACGCTCGTTACGAAACGCAAGGCGAACAGCTCTGCTGTGAGTTAAGAGATTAAAGCGAAAGCTTTAATCGCAGTGCAAGACAAAATATCAAGCCTATCTCAACGATAGGCTTTTTAATGCTAGACTCAAATTTGTTTTGGTATTTTTTAATCAATACGTTATAAGAATAATTCGATCCGAAGCACAATAAAAATCATCATGATCTATAACATTCATCATCTGCATTGTGGCAGCTTCTGCCCTGTCTGCGCACCCTTATTCGGACAAAAAGGCTGGAAAGCTCATCTGGTTTGTCATTGCCTATTGATTGAGACTGATCGTGGTCTGGTTCTGATTGATACAGGCTTGGGCTTACAAGACTATTTATATACTGAACAACGTCTGGGCAACCTGCTGACTCAATTTGGTTCTATCGTGCCGAACCTGAAACTCAGTGCCATTCAACAGATTCAGCAACTCGGCTTTAGTCCCAATGATGTAAAACATATTTTTGTGACGCATCTGGATTTCGACCATGCAGGTGGTATCTCTGATTTTCCCCATGCAACCGTACATGTGCTGGCCTCAGAATTTAATGCGACCCAGACATTATCTGCCAAAGGGAAACTACGTTATAAAACCGAGCAGTTTAAACAGCATCGACATTGGAGCTTTGCAGAACATAACGATGGTGAAGACTGGTTCAATCTCCAGCATGTGAAAGGCCTTCCGTTCTTTCAGGATGAAATTCTCATGGTGCCGTTGCTCGGACATACACTTGGGCACTCAGGCATTGCAATTAAAAAACAGGATGGCTGGATTCTCTTTTGTGGTGATGCTTACTTTTCCCACTTAGAGCTCAACCCTAAAAATAAACTCAGAGCACTCGACCTCACCGAACGCTTATTGGCTGAAGATAACCAACAGCGTGTGCATAACCTAAAACGCTTACAATATCTGGCTCAACATGAACCCAAGATTGAGTTAATTTGTGCGCACGATCCCGTTGAATTCAGTCGCTATCAATCCATCTTATGAAAAAAACACTCATTGCCCTGACACTTATTTCCACCCTCAGCATGGGTGGTTGCATGAAACATCCAAGTCTGGATGATGAACAACGCCCTAAAAACTGGGGAACATTGATTTCCAATACACATAACTTTTATCAAATCAGCAATGATGTGTTTCGTAGCGATCAGCCGAGTAATGAATTAATTCCAAGCTTAAAACAGTACAACATTGATACGGTCATCAATCTTCGCGCTCGAAATGAAGATGCAAAAGTTCTCAAAGATCAACCTTTTAATCTGGTACACATCCCGATTTACACCTGGGCGATCAATCGTGAAGACTTATTACAAGCGATGCGTGCCATTCAAACCGCGAAACAGAACAATCAGAAAGTATTGATCCATTGCTATCATGGTTCAGACCGTACAGGTGCGACCATTGCCATGTACCGCATTATTTTTGAACACTGGTCGATTGAAGATGCAGTAAAAGAAATGAAACAAGGCGGCTATGGTTTTCATGTGATCTGGAAGAATATCGATCATTTACTTAGCCCTGAAAATGTAAAATGGATTCAACAGCAACTGTCGAATCCATCTTCATAACATCAAATCAGAAGGGTTTCATTTATCGCTGATCGAGTGGAACCCAATCAATCACCCAAGCTGATTTCATATTCAGACTATCATCAGAGGTAATTTTCTTACGGGTAGTATCTGCCGTATCACGATCTTTGGCTGGGCCAACCATGATACGAATCCCTTTAGATGTCGGGCTAGTTGTCACCTTATAGCCTTTAGCGCGTAATTTTGAAACGACAGCATCTGCATTGGCCTGATTTGCAGCCAGTGCCACTTGTACCATCCATTTCTTATCGCCATTTTCCATAAGATCGCGAGCTTTTTCAGCTTCTGCTTTCTTGTCTGCTTCAGCCTTACGCTTATCTTCAGCAGCTTTCTTGTCTGCATCTGCTTTGCGTTTATCTTCAGCGGCTTTCTTATCTGCCTCGGCCTTACGTTTATCTTCCGCAGCTTTCTTGTCTGCTTCTGCTTTACGCTTATCTTCGGCAGCTTTTTTATCCGCTTCTGCTTTACGCTTGTCTTCCGCAGCCTTTTTGTCTGCATCTGCCTTACGTTTGTCTTCCGCAGCTTTACGATCAGCTTCTACTTTTTTTGCCGCTTCTGCTTTACGTTTATCTTCCGCTAGCTTTTTATCAGCATCAGTCGTCTTTTGCTGGTCTGCTTTTAACTGTTCCGCTCGCTTCTTTTCATCCGCTTTGCGTTTGTCTTCAGCAATTCGTTTTGCTTTTGCTTTTTCATCTTCAACCAGTTCAGGTGGAATATTGTCTGAACTTTCTTGTGCAGCAGTACGGCGTGCATTAATTGCCGCGTATTCTTCAGCTGCTTTACGAGCCGCCGCTGCTTCTGCTTGCTGCTGCATTTTTAAAAATTCAGCAGCACGCGCCTCTTGTTCAGCAACCGCTTTTTCACGAGAGCGACGTTGTTCTTCAAGCAAACGTTTTTCTGTTTCAACATCAACCGCTAAAGGTTGTAATGAAACCATTTCACTCTCTTGGGCAGGCTGAGCAGTTTTTGGCTTAGACTCTGTTTTGGGAATAGGATGAGTAACGTTAGCTTGCGTATGATCTTGCTCTATTTCTTCATTACCTTTAAGAAGTAATGCGGCCAATAAAACACCACCTCCTAATAGAACAACGCCACCCATCCAACGTTGTTTGTTATTCATCGACATTCTTCTAAATACTCCCAGACCGCTTCTAAAGTATGAAACGAACCACAGACTAAAATCAGCTGATTGTTATTACCTTGTTTCAGCACAGTTTCAAACGCTTGCTGGATACTGCCGAACTCATGGACCTGTTGCCCTTGCAATGCGTCTTGAATCTGTTGCACTGGTGCGGCTCTAGGCACATCTAAATTAGCAATAAACCAATCTTTTACTGTTGTTTTTAGTAAATCAGTGACAGATGGAATGTCTTTATCTGCCAACATTGAAAATACTGCAACAACTTCTGTGTACTGTTTATTGTATTTTAAGAATTTTCGCAACTGCTTCAATAAAAATTCGACACCATGCGCATTGTGCCCAGCATCAAAAATAACCGTTTTATCCTGAATTTGTCTAATTTCAAAACGGCCTTGTAGACGAGCCTGCTGAATACCCGTTGCAATGGCGTGTTGTGATACTTCAATCCCACTCACCAGTACAGCGGCAACCGCAGTTGAAATATTATCTAAGGCAAGCTGTCCAACTGGAAGCTTTAAAGTGCTACCAGAAGATGCAAATGACCATGTTTGACCATCTTCATCTAGCTGATAGAAATAATCTTGATTGAGTGTATATAACTGCGCTTGGGTTTCAGCCACTTTATCCTGAATGGCTTGCGGGAGTTGCTGTTGCCCTGCAAAAACCACTGGAATATTCGGACGAATGATTCCCGCTTTTTCAAATGCGATTTTTTCGACAGTATCGCCGAGCCAATCGACATGATCTAAACCGATATTGGTAATGACAGCAACATCAGGATCAATCACATTGACCACATCAAGACGGCCACCAAGACCGACTTCAAGCACCCAGACATCACATTGCTGCTGTTTAAAAATCAAAAAAGCAGCCAAAGTGGTTGCTTCAAAAAAAGAAAGGCTTAATCCACATTCACGGCGAGCCTGATCGACTTGTACAAAAGCATCCACCAGAGTCTGATCATCAGCCTCGACACTCGCCAGCTTCACTCGCTCATTAAAACGGTAAATATGCGGTGACTGGTAAAGTCCAACCTTATAACCTTGTGCATTTAAAATTGCAGCTAAAGTTGTCGTGGTCGAGCCTTTGCCATTCGTACCTGCGACTGTAAATACTTTCGCCTCAGGTTGCATTACACCCAGCTTTTCAGCCACAGGAATAACGCGCTCTAAACCTAAATCAATGCCTGTAACATGAACATGGCCCCAATAATCGAGCCATGTTGTTAATGTATCCGTTGAATGTGGAGCGTGCGGTTTCAAGGTAAGTTCATCAGTTTTGCAACAAGTCTGTATACAGTATCACGTAATGCATGACGATGAACAATTTGATCGACCACACCATGATCAAGCAAATATTCTGCACGTTGGAACGGTTCTTCCAGTTTCTCACGTACTGTTTGCTCAATCACACGTTTACCCGCAAAGCCAATCATTGCCTTCGGTTCAGCGATATGTACATCACCCAGCATCGCCAATGAAGCAGTCACACCACCATAGACAGGATGGGTCAATACCACTACATAAGGAACACGTGCTTCTTTCATTTTCTGGATGGCAGCCGCAGTACGTGCCATTTGCATCAAGGACAACATACCTTCCTGCATACGTGCACCGCCAGAAGCAGCAAAACAGATCATCGGTTGATGCAATGCAATTGCACGTTCAGCCGCTTGTACAAAACGGTCGCCCACAACCGTACCCATTGAACCGCCCATGAAATCAAAGTCAAAGGCACAAGCAACAAGGTCTAAACCTTTAAGTGAACCTTGCATCACCACAAGTGCTTCTGTCTCACCGGTTTTGTCTTGGGCTTCACGCATACGATCTGGATAAGGTTTGCTATCCACAAACTTTAATGGATCTTTGGCATTAAATTCCTGACCTAATTCACCATTCACCTGATCAAAGAACCAGTTCAGACGATCACGTGCACGCATACGTAAGTGTTCATCACATTGAGGACACACATAGGCATTAAATGACATGGCAGTACGTGTCACCAGTGCATGGCACTCAGGACATTCAATCGTAGGCTCAGTAAAGGTCGCTTTAAATGTTTGCTGTTGATCTGCAACCTGAATACCAGGGACATGACGCTCAGTCCAAGGTGTTGAAGGGTTAAGAACCTTCCCTGATGTTAACTCTTGACTCATACTAACTCATCGAGCGCAGCTCGAAGCTCCTTCACTTTATTCACCGTCTGTTGCGCAGCTTCATCGGCTGGCAATGTCGCAAAAGATTTAACGAAAGCACTTCCTACAATAACGGCATCGGCAACTTGACCCATCGCTTTTGCAGACGCTGCATCACTAATTCCAAAACCGACGCCGACTGGCACATTGGTTTTAGATTTAATTTTTGCAATACGCGCTGCTGCTTCAGAAGTATCTAAAGTTGCCGCACCTGTCACACCTTTTAATGACACATAGTAAACAAAGCCACTTGCCTGATTTACTACATGTTGAATACGCTGGTCTGTTGAGGTCGGCGCGAGCAAGAAGATCTGATCCATTCCATTTTGTTTAAGAACTTCACCTAATTGCTGAGATTCTTCAGGCGGTAAGTCCACCAAAAGTACACCATCAACGCCACAGTCTTTCGCATAAGCAACAAACTTTTCATAACCAATGACTTCAACAGGATTTAAATATCCCATTAATACCACTGGTGTCGTTTGATCTTTTTCACGAAAGGCTTTCACCATATTCAATGCATCTAAAGTATTGGTTCCACCTGCCAAAGCACGTTCAGCCGCTAAAGCAATTACGGGACCATCTGCCATCGGGTCAGAGAATGGAAGACCCAGTTCAATGACATCAACGCCCGCTTCTACCATTTGATGAAGCAATGGAACAGTTACCTGTGGATGCGGATCACCTGCCATTACATAAGAAACAAGCGCTTTACGTTGCTGAGATTTAAGCTGTTCAAAACGAGTGGCAAGACGTGACATAGGATTATGCTTTCCTGATTTATATAAATTAAGGAGTTGTTTGTGGTCATTTAAAAACACTGCATTGTAACGCTATTTTTTGTTCATTGAACAGAGTTTGACGTGAATGCGACAGCGAATCCTGAGACTTACAACTCCCCTTGTACATTTATCTATATTTTGAGTTTTTTCTCAATGATCAAAGATTCCTAATTTCAGGCTTATCACGTAGCATTTTAGAAATCCGCCAAGCTCCTTTATACTACCCGCAATTTTTAAGTTTCCTTTTTATTTTTATGTCTGCCCACTCTCCGGAAAAAGTACAAAGCAATGCCCTTGCTTTGCTGCCGCTATTGGTATTTTTGATCATCTTTCTCGGGAGTGGTCTGTATCATTCAATGATCGGAACAGAATTTGCCTTTTATCAGGTCAAAGCCCCTGTGGCTGCAATTCCAGCGGTGATTCTCGCCCTTCTGCTCTATAAACAGAAACTCAATAAAGCCATTGACGAATTCCTGCAAGGTGCCAGCCATCCCAATCTAATCTTAATGTTTATGGTCTTTATGCTGGCAGGAGCTTTTGCCAGTGTATCCAGTGCGATTGGTAGTGTCGATGCAACCGTACAGCTCGGACTCTCACTGATTTCAGCTGAATATGTTTTGCCTATGCTGTTTATCATTGCAGCATTTATTGCAACCGCAATGGGAACCTCTATGGGCACCATAGCAGCCTGTGCACCGATTGCCTTTGGTTTCGCGCAAGCTACTGATATTGCACCGATCTATGCGATTGGTGCGGTGGTCGGCGGTGCCATGTTTGGCGATAATTTATCGATGATCTCGGATACAACCATTGCTGCAACCCGTAGCCAAAATGTTGAGTTAAGAGATAAATTTCGGGTCAATGTCTGGATCGCCCTTCCTGCTGCCATTATCACTCTATTTGTTTATATAGCATTGAGCCACGATGCAGAAGCCATTCAATCACAGCCTTATGATTTATGGCTAATTCTGCCTTATCTTGCAGTATTCTTCCTCGCTTTTACCCGTTTACACGTATTAGCCGTGCTGATGATTGGTGTGATTTTATCGGGTGTAATTGGTCTGGTTGAAAAACCTGAGTTTGATATTTTGAAGCTCAATAGCTCAATCTATGATGGCTTTGTCAGCATGTTTGAGGTGGCATTACTTTCCATGTTGCTGGGCGGGCTATCTGCTTTAATGCAAAAAGAAGGCGGATTGCAGTGGTTAATTCAACGCATTTATGCCATTACTCGCCTGTTTAAGTTTGGCCGACAACGTGCAGGTGAATTCGGCATAAGCTTTCTAGTGGTATTCTCAAATTTGTTTGTGGCCAATAATACCGTTGCGATCATTCTTTCTGGCGATATGGCACGTGAAGTGGCAAAGGAATATGGCGTAGATCCTAAACGTAGTGCAGCTTTACTGGATATTTTTTCTTGTATCATTCAAGGGATTATTCCCTACGGCGCGCAGTTACTACTCGCCTGTTCGATTGCCAAACTCTCACCTGTTGAATTGATTGGCAATATCTACTATTGCTGGATTCTTGCGATTTGCGCAGTACTTGCCATTGTCTTTAATTATCCGCGTTTAAAAACACGTTAAAATCCTCTACAAATATGAGACTCGAAAATGTCGTTCACAACCTGAGCAAGCCAAAGCGACTGAAGCTTTGGTGAAGCGCAAGAACGAGGAAGTGAACCTTGCGGAGCTTCAATCGCTCCTCATGTGAATGACAATGGTTTTGCCTACTTTTGCCAAAACAAAAGTAGGTCGAACCGAAGGTTTATCCAATAATTAGATGAGAATACAACATGACTCCGTTGAGCCTCCCCCATTTAAATAAGAATTATGCCTAGTGAAAAGATTCATTTTAAATCTACAAAGATTTTAAAAACTGCTTGGGCGTAACACCTGTCCAACGCTTAAATGCCCGCCCAAACGCACTCTGATCCGCATAATTCAGCCGCTCCGCAATCTCAGACAAAGACCGACCTTGCTGCAAATACAACTTACTTTGCTCCAAACGATACTGATCCAGCACATCCTGAAAATTCAGTTCATACGCTTTAAGCTGACGTTGTAAAGTACGTTCCGAACAATGCAATCGCTTGGCAACATAACTCTGCAATACCTCTTCCTGCTGCAATAACCCCTGTTCAATCAGGCTATGTATTTTTTGTCTAAATTGTTGCTGCTGAATTTCAAAAGAACTGACACTGTTCAAGGATTGCTGTGCCTGAGTAGATAACACCTGATTCAACTGTTGATCTGCGGCAATACTTTTTGCTTTTAAAATCTGGTTAGAAAAACGGATCGCATACTGCCCTTGTTGAATCTGAATCGGACAGCCATAAAATTTTTCAAAATGATACAGCGCAGTATGGGGTGCATAACCAAACTGGATGGTCTGCGGCGGAATCAGGGCATCTTGGACAATGGATTGGGCAATCTTGAAGATCAAGGCTAAATTCAATTCATACATTTCCCGATAATCACGATAAGAGGCACTCCAAACGATTTGAATATTGTCTGGAAACTGCTGGACATCGAGCTGTTCTAAATTGGTTTGCTTAAAGACCAGAGAATAATAACGCTGTAATAGCTGCAAGGCTTGTTGTAGATCAATACTGGTTGATGCCAGATAACCCATCAAACCTAAGTCCTGCAAATTGGCATTCTCTGCCAAAACCAAGGTAATGGGACGAGTAAAATGTGGTTGAGCAGCCTGTAATAACAAGGCATAACGCTCGACATCAAAGTCTTTTTCATCTGGATTGTCTAAACAGGCTTGAAAGTCTTGCCACAGTTCAGGTGCAACAACTTTAGATAAATCAACTTGTTCCTGTTGCAACACGCGACTAAACAAACGCAAGTATCCGATTATTATTTTAACTGACATGGGCCAATCTCATCCTGAGCTGTCGTTATTTGTATAAAAATTGGCTGTAACTGTCAAAACATTTCATCGGAGTTTTTCCATACTGGCGACATGAAGAAAAATAAGGAATTGTCAAAATGAATGCACATGTTTCCTATCAAGTTGATCCTGTGGTCAGAACCAAACTGGACTTCCATTTAGAACAAGCACCCCGCTTCTGGTTCGGTGGCGATCCATTCCGTACCCGTATGTTTGATGCCCTCAGCCTGACCTTCCCCGATGGTGAACGTTATTTTATTGAATGTGTCCGTTTATTCCGTGACAAAATTGATGATCCAGACTTGCAAGAACGTGTCGCTGATTTTATTCGTCAGGAAGCACAACATGGCATTGCACATGACAAAATGAACCAGATCATGAAAGATCAAGGGATGCCTGTAGAGCAGTTCACCACTCGCTTAAAGAAAATCTTTCGCTTTGAACTAAAGAATCGCTCTCCTCAATACAACATTGCCATGACCGCCGCAGCTGAGCATTTAACGGCACTCATGGCAGATACGTTTTATAGTAAAAAAGATACGTTGGCCGAAGCAGATCCTTTTGTCCGTGCACTGTTTGCATGGCATGCGATTGAAGAAATGGAACATCGTGATGTCGCATTTGATGTGATGCGAGAAGTTGGTGAAGTGCCTGAAGCAACCCGTCGCTTTGCCTTGGTCTTTACTACCGTGATGATGTTTGGTTTTACTTTATACCGTACCGATGTGATGCTCAAAACCGATGGTTTTAGCTTGAGACAACGTTTTGATATGGCACGTAAAGGTTTGCCTTGGTTCTTTGGTCGTAACGGTATTTTGACGGCGAAAAGAGCACAATATAGCGACTGGTTTAAAAAGGATTTCCATCCAAATCAACATCCTGTTATTCGCCAATACGATGTCTGGATCGATACTTTAGCCAAGACCAATGATCCAATTGCTGCGGGTGAAGCTTTTTGGCAAGCAGGGCTTTAGTTCATTATTAGACATAAAAAATCCCCTTCCAATTGAGGGGATTTTTTATTTCCATCATCACCACTTCGCATAATGCTGTTCTAACAAACCATATTCATTATCTAGTGACACCAATTCAACCTGCTCATGCGCAATCGTCCCACTGACTTTGGCCTGCCATTGATTGAACTGACTGCCAATCAGACGCAAGTTAATATTCTCAAAACGACACCAGCCTGTTTCCACCACCAAGTTTAAACATCCACCCAAAGAACGAATTGACCAAGTTTTTTCATCTTTTTGCTCAAATAAAACATCCGTCAGCGGATACAAACGTCCATTGACCCACAAAGCATTTTCATTACCAAAACTTTCATTCACACCTGATGCCAGATTGATCCCAATACGGCGATCTTGCGCATCACGGAACTGGCAAGACAACCAAAACCAAGCCGTTTCAGGTCGCAGAAAACCACAGGTATCATCTAAAGCAGCTAAACTCTGTGCATTAAATTCAATCTGTTGCTGAGCTGGACTAATAAAAAAGCCCTCAACTGCCAGCGTGGTCTGCTTTTGCGTATAAGTCCAACCATTAATTCCTGTTGGGCTACATAAACTGAGCGCATCCGTACCTGCACAAAAAATCCGTGCTTTTAACTGAATCTCACCATGTTTGGTGACCTGAATATAACGCACACCATTGGCATGCTGCATATCAAATTGATAGGCTGATTTTTTAAAATGGCTTTGACTAAATAACGGCTGTTCATCGAGATGGGTTTTCAATGCCAGTGGCTGGATTGCATTCCATTCAATCACTTTTTGAGTTTGATGATCATAGACATAAAAGAAACCATGCCCTGCCCAAGATAGATCGACAATCGCTACCCCAATGCTGTAGTGCTCATGTTGCAATCCACAGAATTTAAATTTTTTATATTTAAGTTGCTTGCGCCAGCCGGTTAAGACCTGTCCATACGGCGTTTTATAAATATAGTCATCCAGATTGATTCTCGATGGTACCTGATCAAAACGTCCATAACGTGGCTGACCATTGGTTTGTATCAAATCCATTATTTCATTCCATGATTACGGGTTTGCATCTGCCTCAATAATAAAGCTTAAGCGGACAAATTTACTCATCGTTTTGTCTGTAAAAATGATGAATCCTTTGCATTTTTACCGCTAAATCCAAGTTTCTTCCGAATGATTCTAGCTCATAATTTCATCAAACATTCATACAGAAGTTTTATTTTTGAAAACAATCTTATACCACCCGATAAAAAACAATGATGACGCAACAATTATTAAAAGCTCAAGTCTGCTGCCTTATGCTGCTTGCCTTGACGGCTTGTAACGACAATGATGATCACGAATCTCCTCAGGTAGAACGAAAAAATCAGACCATCAACATTCTCGCCTTTAATGATTTTCACGGGAATCTTGAACCACCCAAACGCTTTATCGAAGCAGATGATCCGAATGATAGTAGCAAAACGGTTCGTATTCCTGTTGGTGGCGTAAGTTATTTTGCTGATGCCATTAAAAAATTACGCGCTCAGTATCCAAACAATGCTGTGGTTTCAGCAGGTGACCTGATTAGTGCTTCCCCCCTAACCTCATCGTTGTTCCTAGATGAGCCGACCATTGAAACCATGAATGACATTCAAATTGATTTCAATGCTGTGGGTAATCATGAATTTGACCGTGGAACCAATGAACTACGTCGTTTGCAAAATGGTGGCTGTCAACAATATACCAGTGCCAAACCTTGTCAGATCAATCCAAAGTTTGAAGGGGCAAAATTCAATTTCTTGGCTGCCAATGTCTCGATGAAGGCTGATCCAAACAAAACCTTATTCCCTGCTTATAAAGTCAAAACTTACGGCGGCATTCCTGTTGCCTTTATTGGGATGACCCTAAAAGCAACACCAAGCATTGTGTCGGCTGCGGGCATTAAAGATGTTAACTTTAATGATGAAGCCGATACTGTGAATGCCTTGATTCCTGAATTAAAGAAACAAGGCATTGAAGCGATTGTGGTGGTGGTACATGAGGGCGTTGCGCCAAGTACCAAATTTAATAAAAAAACCTGTGAGGGTTTAAGCGGCCCATTGCTAGGTATTTTAGACCGTTTGGACCCTGCGATTGATGTGGTGGTTTCTGGTCATACCCATCAGTCTTATATTTGTGATTACTCGACCAAGAATCCACAAAAACCATTTTTACTCACTTCTGCTGGACAATACGGCACGATTATTACCAATATCCAGCTCGAACTGGATGGTAAAACGGGCGATGTCATCAAAAAAGATGCAGCTCAAGTCCCTGTTCAGAGTGAAGCCTATACCTCTGGCACAACCACAGTAAACTTGACGGATCTATACCAAAAATTTAATAAAACCCCAAGTATTGAAGCCATTCTGGATAAATATCGTCAGGCCGTGACCACTATTTCAGCCCGTGTCGTTGGTACAGCAGATGGCGTGATTAATCGTAATGCTACTGAAAGCGGTGAAAGTGCTTTGGGTAATTTAATTGCCGATGCGCAACAAGCCATGGCATTAACTGCGAGCAATCAAGGTTCTGATTTCACCCTGATGAATCCAGGTGGTGTACGTGCCGATTTACAGGTCAATACCAATAATCAGATTACCTTTGGTGATGTATTTACCGTTCAGCCATTTGGCAATTCGATTGTGACGCTAAGCCTCACCGGCAAACAGATTCGTGATGTGTTAGAGCAACAATGGTCGGGTGCCAATGCAGCTACTGTACGTATTTTACAGCCATCTAAAGAGTTCAGTTATTCATATAAGAAAGACAATTCGGCTTCACCACGTGCCAGCAATATATTGGTGGCAGGACAAGCGCTGGACGATAGCAAAGTTTACCGCGTGACCGTAAACAGCTTCCTTGCCGATGGTGGTGATAACTTTACTGTCTTAAAAGAAGGTAAAAATCCTGTCGGTGGTGGACAAGATATTGATGCACTAGAAAAATATGTATCTCTGCATTCGCCTCTGACAGCACCAAAAACAGATCGAATCAAAGTCACACCTTAATCCCATCATAAATAAAAAGAGGGAAGCAAATGCTTCCCTCTTTCTTTTCTAAAACGATTATTAAGCTAAGGTGAGATAAGTATTTTCCCAAATCATAGGGTCAAACTCACCTTGAACTAAATGGATATAACGTCCTGCGATATGATCTATCGGAATGCAATCATCGACATCTACGACACGATCTGTATGCGGCTTATGCCAGTGTTGTTCAATGAACTGTTTACCCAACTGTTTTGCCGCAACTGCATCAGGTGCAACGACAAGATGATAGCTATGCAACTCACCAAATGCATTTGGCGTATAGCCGCCCAAATTAATCAGATACAGCTTTGCATCAGCCACTGATGGCGCAGCATCGGAGAAGTGAATCTGATAATTCACACCTTGCGACTGCACACCTGAAATCTGCGCCCAAGCATCAATATGTAAACCTTTTAATTCACCAAACCAAGCCTGTTTCAGTTGCGGCGTAAGCTCAGACAAGCTATGACCAATTGCCATGACCACATCATGCACTTCCGTATTGGCTTTCGCATGACGGCCACCCAACATCACCATAAACAAACTTGGCATAGTGGCAGCTTACATCTCGACCATTTCAACGCCATCAATACGCGCAACGGTCATCAAGTCTTTATCGCCACGGCCTGAAACTGTCGCAATAATGATTTGATCTTTCGACATAGTCGGTGCAAGTTTAGTGACGTAAGCCATCGCATGCGAACTTTCAAGTGCAGGGATAATGCCTTCAATCTTGGTGAGATCACGGAAACCTTGTAGTGCTTCATCATCATTGATTGGCACATATTCCACACGGTTCATATCTTTCAGGAAACTATGCTCTGGGCCTACACCTGGGTAGTCCAAACCGGCTGAAATACTGTGAGTTTCAATGATCTGACCTTGCTCATCCGACATCAAATAAGTACGGTTCCCATGTAACACACCCACATGGCCTGCATTTAATGGCGCTGAATGTTTACCTGTTTCAATGCCATAACCTGCGGCTTCAACACCGTACATTTTCACATCTTGATCATTCAGGAATGGATAGAACAAGCCCATTGCATTTGAACCACCGCCTACACAAGCGACCAAAGCATCTGGCAAACGCCCTGCTTGTTCTTGGATTTGACGACGTGCTTCACGACCAATAATCGACTGGAAATCACGAACAAGTTGCGGATATGGATGTGGGCCAGCCACAGTACCAATCACATAATAAGTACTGTCGACATTGGTAACCCAGTCACGCATTGCCTCGTTCATGGCATCTTTTAAAGTTTTAGAACCGCTTTGTACTGGCACGACCGTTGCGCCCAACAAACGCATACGGTAGACATTCATCGCTTGACGTTTCACGTCTTCAGCGCCCATGTACACCACACATTCCATACCCAGACGTGCTGCAATAGTTGCCGTTGCCACACCGTGTTGACCAGCACCTGTTTCCGCGATAATGCGCTTTTTACCTGATAGCTTTGCCAATAACGCCTGACCAATCGTGTTATTGACCTTGTGCGAACCAGTATGGTTCAAATCTTCACGTTTCAGATAAATTTGCGCACCGCCGAGGTGCTGAGACCATCGCTCAGCATGATAAAGCGGACTAGGACGACCAACATAGAACGCAAGATCACGATCAAACTCTGCCAAGAATTGAACATCATTCTTCATACGACCATAAAGACTTTCGAGGTCTTCAAGTGCAGCCATCAGCGTTTCTGATACAAAACGTCCACCATGAATACCGAAATGCCCTTGCGCATCTGGAAACTGGGTGTAATCAATAACCTGATTTTCTTGATTAGAGTTTTGCTGATCCACGTTGGACTCCTTGCATAAATTTTTCAATGAGTTGTTGGTCTTTTATACCTTTTGCGGACTCGACGCCTCCGCTGACATCCACAGCAAAAGCTGCCGTGGTATCAATAGCTTCACTGACATTTTCAGGGGTTAATCCCCCAGCCAAGATAAGTGGAATTTCAAGTTGGGGAAATTGCGTCCAGTCAAAACTGTGCCCTGTCCCACCTTTTAACTCAGGATGCCATGCATCTAATAAAACTGCACTGGCGCCTGCTGCTTGATAGCGCTGGATTTCAGCGACAACATCCAGATCAGGTTTGACCTGAATGGCTTTATACCAGCGACGTTTGCATTGCATTGCGATTGATTGACATTGTTCTGGCGTTTCATCGCCATGTAGTTGTAATACATCCAAAGGAACTGAATCAAGCACCGTTTGAATGTCTTCAGCAGTCGCATTTACAAATAAGCCCACCAGTTGTACATAAGGTGGCACTTGCTTTGCCAATACTTGCGCTTGTTCAATGCTGACATTTCGTGGACTTGGCGGAAAAAATACAAGGCCGATCGCATCTGCACCAGATCGTACAACGGCGTGAATGTCTTGTATTCGGGTAATTCCACAAATCTTGGCGCGAGTTCGCATTTGGCTTTGGCGCATGAGCTGTCCAATTTAATCTGAATATTTTTGAAGCTCTCGCATTGTAATGCAATTTGACTGACTTTGTGCAAAGTTCATTCTGAAATGCAATTGTTTAAAAAACGTTAACACTTTATACTTTGCGTAATCTTGCAACAAGTCTAAAGCAAATTCTTTTGCTTATAGGGAAGTTGGTGAAATTCCAGCACTGCCCTCGCAACGGTAACACCGAATCACTCATCTCAGCTCAATGACAAATCACTGCATCGGTATGATGTGGGAAGATGATGAGTAATATCATTTGTTTGATGATTATAGTGAAGTCCGGAGACCTGCTTGTTGTTTATTTCCACATTATCATTCACGACGGGTGAATGTCTGGAGTGCGCATGTCTACTGCTTTTCAACCAACTCGTTTAGTTGGGGCTATCGCTATTGCGATGGGGTTTACTTCACCAGCTTTTGCTCAAGATCAATCAACAGATAAAACTGCAACGCTCGATACAATCGTTGTGACCGCATCTCGTAGTGAACAGAAAATCAGTGAAGTTCCTGCACGTATCAATATTATTGAACCTAAAATTCTTGAGCAGTCTCCGATTGCAGCCTTACCGCAGCTACTCCAGACCGATGCTTCAATCAATATGGTACAAACAGGTGGCTATGGGCAAGCTGCTTCTATTTTTTTACGTGGTACCAACTCGAATCACACTTTGCTTTTAAGAGATGGTGTTCGTCTAAACTCAAATACCTCTGGTGCAGCATCGCTTCCTTTTATTGATACTACAGATATTAAGCAGATCGAAGTTCTCAAAGGTCCAGCCTCTGTTTTATATGGTGCTGATGCAATTGGTGGTGTCGTTCAACTCATTTCCAAAACGCCTGAAAAAACCTCTGCTTTTGTAACAGGTGAAATGGGTGAAAATAAAACCTATAAAGCTGTAATCGGTGCAGATTTAGCTGAAGACGGATTCTATGCTCAAATTCGTGGACAACGCCTAGAAACCGATGGTACGCCTGTTACTGACGCAAAAAATAATAAAAAGGCGAGCTTTGATCAGAAAGGTTATAGTGCAAAAGTTGGGATTGATAAAGCGCAATATGCGGCTTCTGTTGATTATAGCGAGAACCAAGGTTATAGCGATTACGATAATTACGGTAACTTGGTTTCTCAAGATTTTAAAAATGAAGCAATTAACGTAAAAGGCCGTTTCAATGTTTTAGATAACGTTGCAGTACATGCCCGCCTTTCACAATACAAAGATAATATTGATCAGAATACTTCTTCCGATTATGTACATAGTACAACTCAAGAAGCTGAACTCTATACAAAATGGCAAATAACGCCTGCCCAGAATATTTTAGTTGGTTCAACCTTTAAAGATATTAAAGGCGATGTCTACTCAAAAAATCTATACGGCGGACAAGATGTCAAATATAAAGAATCTGTAGATACCATTGGTTATTTTGCTCAACACCAATATCAGCACAATGGCTTAGACACCCAAGTTGGTGTTCGTGTTGAAGACAATGATAAATTTGGTACACATACAGTCGGTCAAGGGGCTATTCGCTATCAAATATTACCTCTTACCAGCATTTATGCCAATGTAGGTTCGGCGTTCCGTGCACCAACTACAAATGATTTATATGCTATGTCTTGGGGCGCAAACCCTGATTTAAAACCAGAAGAGAGTTTCTCTTATGAGATCGGTGTAGATCAGAAATTAAATCACAATATTGATCTAGGCTTATCTATTTATCGTAATAAAGTGGATAACCTTATTAGTTTTCAAGCAGGCAAACTGATTAATGTCAACAAAGCAACCTTTACGGGTGGTGAGGCCTCTTTTAAATGGCAACAAGATGAACTCTTTTTAAGTACAACTTATGCTTATGTTCAAGCCAAAGATGATGAGACTAAAAAGGATTTGACTCGCCGCCCTCGTCAAAGTTTAACGTTGACAACAGGATGGGATGACGGGGTTTATGGGGTCTCAGCTTCTGTTGTCGCAAAATCAAATTCAAAAGACTTTGCAGATTACCCATCTACTACTGCAACTACAACACCAGGCTATGTTTCTACCAATGTCAATGCATATTGGCAGGCAACACCTACGATTAAGCTATTCACTAATATCGAAAATATTGGCGACGTAAATTATAAAACAGCTTATAACGGTAATGGTGTGTACTATATCAACGGTGGTCGTCAAGCTTCTGCGGGTGTCACATTCCGTTATTAATCGTGCGCTAAAATAATAAAAACATTTTCTTAACTCCAGTTTCGGGGTAATGTTCTGACCGACATTATCCCCTTTTTATTTTCAGGATCAGAGAAACAGAACTATGGGACATCGTTTAAGTAAAATCTATACACGTACAGGTGACTCAGGCACAACAGGTCTCGGAGATGGCTCACGTGTTTCCAAAGATGATTTACGCATCGCAGCTTTGGGTGATGTCGATGAACTCAATGCAACCATTGGTGTGCTTCGCGCACAGATCAGTGCCAGCCAAGTTGAAAATAAAGCACACTGGGATAAAAGTTTAAGCCTGATTCAACATTGGTTGTTCGATCTAGGTGGCGAAGTCTGTATTCCCAATTATCACCTGCTTCAACCTGTATGCATCGACTTTCTGGAAAAAGAAATCGACCACATGAATGAATCTTTACCAATGTTAAAAGACTTCATTTTACCATCAGGTACTTTGGCTTGTAGCTATGCCCATCAAGCCCGCGCTGTCTGCCGTCGTGCAGAACGTGCTTTATTGTCAGTACATAATCGCGACCAAAATATTCAAGCGACTGCACTACAATTATTGAATCGCTTATCCGACTGGTTATTCGTTGCCTCACGTGCTTTACAGCGTGCCGAAGGTGGTAGCGAAGTGCTGTGGCAAAAGAATATTAACGACAGTATAGATCAAGCATAACTTTTCAATAAAGGCTGAGACAAATGCGAATTATTGGTCATCGTGGTGCGCGTGGTGAAGCCCCTGAAAATACGTTAGGTGGCTTTCGTTATCTGCATGATTTAGGCGTACGTGCAGTCGAGTTTGATGTACGTCAATTGAAAGATGATCAATTGGTCGTGATCCATGATGATGACTTTGTTCGCACGGCGGGCCGCTCACAACAGGTTGAAAGCTGCAATTTGTTAGAAGCGCAGCAGTTCGATCATCGTCATCAATGGCAGGCATGGGCCTTTGAAGAATATACACCTAGTCTTCCCCATGTCCTTGAGTGCTTAACTGACTTTGAGCATATTGAAGTTGAAATCAAAGCAGTTACAGACGATGCAGCGGCTGAACGCTTGGTCTATCAACTTCATCAAGATTTGAAAGGGTTGGAGAAGAGCGCAACCATTACCAGTTTTGATGTCAAAATTTTAGCTGCCTTACAGCGTCATCACAGTCATTTTAAGCGTGGACTACTGGTTGAAATTCCAATTGGGGAATATGCGATTGAACTTGCCCAGCAATATGACTGCTGTCAAATTGGTTGGGGAGATGCTCTAGCAACTGATGAAATTATTCAACGGACTCAACAGGCGAATCTTGCAATCAGTGTCTGGACGGTGAATGAGATTGAACGTGCCAAGCACCTGCAGCAGTTGGGTATTCAAGGTTTAATTACTGATGTTCCAACAACCATGTTGCAACATTTAAAATAACAAAAGGCGGAATAAATTCCGCCTTTTCTTTTATTTCTTACGCTGGGCCTGAATCAAACGTTGCCCTTTTGCATCTAACAAATATAGGTTTGCGCCATCTAGCTGGAAGCGCTCAACCCGTTGAATCGCATCCATCAAATCTGCCTCTTGTGCTAAAGCGCGGTTACAGCTTTGATGCTGTGCCATCACATCAAAATCCAGTTTACGCTGGGTGAAATCATATTTATAACGACCATAAATATTGTTGCAGCCCGTATGCCCTGAAACCATCTTTGAAATGGAATTGAGCTGAAAACCTGGATACTGGTTAAAGAACAAAGCTCGCTTGCCTTGAATGGTGGTAATTTGCCAATCCACATCTTGTACACCATCGGTACTTTTACGTACTTGCATGGTGGGCGGCTGTGTCACCCGTTTCGGCTGCAAGGTATTCTTTTGCGCTGGCTGAGGTTGGCTTTGGCAGGCTGCAAGCATGACAGCAGCAGAGAATATTAAAGTTTTGTTAAAAAATGCCTTCAAAGAAAAAATAGGATTTTTCATGGTATTTTGCTCAGACATTGATTTATTTCACCTTTTAATTCATTGATCAAATTTACAAATGAATTCTGTTACTGTTCTTTCGATACAACTGTACAATAATACTAGTGCTAATCGATTTGGACATGCTAATATCAGTGATAAAATAGCAATATATCGTCATGATTGGTTTTGCTATCTCGTTTAGTTTTATTATCTTGTACAAACAAGGTTTTTAGGAGCGCTGACGGATATGACTTCCGCCCCACTCAAAAAAAAGGCACCCATTAACTGGACTGCTAGCATTACCTTAATTGGCACACCAATTCTTGCCGCTATTTTAATCCCTTTATACGCTTATTATTATGATTTTAGTGTAAGTGCTTGGGTGAGCATGGTCTTCCTTTTGGCACTTAGTAGCCTAGGAATTACAGCAGGTTATCACCGTCTTTGGGCACATCGTGCTTATGAAGCGGCTTTACCACTTAAAATTTTATTGATGATTGGTGGTACCTTTGCTGTCCAGAATAGTATTTTATTCTGGGCTTCAGGTCACCGTACCCATCACCGCCATGTCGATGATGTGGATCAAGACCCGTATTCAATTAAACGTGGTTTCTGGTACGCGCACTTAGGCTGGATGATTCGCGATCACTCGCCATCTGAACCTGACTTTAAAAATGCACCTGATTTGCTCAATGACAAATTAGTGATGTTCCAGCATAAATATTATGTGCCAATGGTCATCGCTGTTCATGTCGGTGTATTAGGCTTAATCGGTTGGGCGACTGGCGATATCTGGGGCGTGATTTTACTGGGTGGTTTATTACGTTTAATCATCAGCCATCACGTTACCTTCTTTATTAACTCGCTTTGCCACATGTGGGGCAAACGTCCTTATACCGATGAAAATACGGCACGTGACAACTTTGTCTTAGCTATTTTCACTTGGGGTGAGGGTTATCATAACTATCATCACATCTTCCAGTACGATTACCGTAATGGTGTGAAATGGTGGCAATATGATCCAACCAAATGGTTAATCTGGACCAGCTCAAAACTTGGTTTAGCTAAAAATTTACGTCGTATTCCAAGCTTTAATATCAAAAAAGCCGAGCTTGCGATGAAGTTTAAATATGCTGAACGCGATCTTGCGATTTATGGTCATGATGTCAATACTGACATCGTGCAAATGAAACAACGTATTGCACAAGAATACGAAGCATTTACCCATACCTTAAATGATTGGGCGAAGCTGAAAGAACAAGAGCTTCATGCCAAGAAAGCAGCAATGGCTGAAAAAATCCATCAAATGGATCACAAGCTGAAAGTTGATTTCCAGTTACTTGAACACCGTTTAAGTCATCACCGTGAATGTTTAGAAACCTTAATGCGTAACATCAAAAAAGCGCCTGTTTCTGAATAACAGAATACCCATTAAAAATGGTCTCAAATCGAGGCCATTTTTATATCTGCGGTTTCATCTCTGCGTTTTACCCTTCCCCATTGCATCCGTTAATTTGCTATAGTCATGATTCAGCTCACCATGATGTTTCAGTTATGCAATTCAATTCTCGCTATGATTCTTTAAATCCGAAGCTTTATCATCAGCAACAGCCGAGTCCGTTGCGTGGCGCCAAAGCAGGCCATTTCAATGAAGCCTTAGCGGATGAGTTGCAGTGGAGTGAAGAAGATAAAGCCAACTGGGTTGAAATCTGTAGTGGACAAAAAACTTTTGCTGAATTTCCACCGCTTGCCATGGTCTATGCAGGCCATCAGTTTGGACAATGGGCGGGACAGCTCGGTGATGGTCGAGGTTTACTCATCGGACAAATCCTGAATAAACATGGCGAAACAATTGATCTACATCTGAAAGGTGCAGGTTCTACTCCCTACTCACGTATGGGCGATGGCCGTGCTGTGCTGCGTTCGGTAATTCGTGAATATCTCGCTGGACATGCGTTAAATGCTTTGGGCGTTGCATCAAGTCACGCAGTCGGTTTTACCAGCTCAACTCAGGGCGTACAACGGGAAACCCTAGAGCTGGGTGCAATGTTATTGCGCACGTCTGAATGTCATATTCGTTTGGGACATTTTGAATGGATCAATCAATACTCTCCTGAACTCTTGGCTGAATTTACACAAAAATGCATCGAATGGCATTATGCAGAATGTCTTGAAGCTGAAAATCCAATTCTAGCGTTTGCTGAAGCCGTGATTGAGCGCACAGCCATCATGATTGCCAAATGGCAACTGGTGGGTTTTGCGCATGGAGTGATGAATACCGATAATCTTAATATTACAGGTTCAACACTGGACTTTGGTCCTTACGGTTTTATGGAACGTTTCCGTCCAAACTGGATTAACAACCATTCCGATTATCAGGGGCGTTATACTTATCAGAACCAGCCAAGTATTGGACACTGGAATCTTTGGACATGGCTGAACAATCTGATTCCATTAGCATCGGCCGAAGACAAAGAACAGTTCAAACTAGATCTGGCGACCTGCCTAGAAAAATTTGAACCCACCTTTTTGCAGCATTATGGTCAGGGCCTATGTCAAAAAATAGGATTACCGCATTTCCATAAAGATAGTCTGGATTGCAGCTTTGCCTTCTTGAGAATTTTGCAAACCGAGCAACTGGATTACACTCAAAGCTTTATTCGTCTACAACAACACGATTACAAAGCTTTAAGAGATGACTGTATTCATGTCCAGCAGTTCGATGATTTCCTGACACATTACAAGAATATCCGTCAACATCAAGATACCGATGAATTAGACCAGCAGATGCAACAGATCAACCCACAATATGTCCTGCGCAATCATATGGCGCAGAAAGCCATTGAGCAGGCTGAACGTGGTGATTTTAGTGAAGTTGATCGTTTATTTAAGCTGTTGAATCAGCCCTATCAAAAACAGCCTGATCTGGAAACCGAAGCAGATACAGCACCTTTACCCAGTGATGTTCCAGAGGTAATGGTGAGCTGTTCATCTTAATTTTGAGTCGTTATGATTCACTTGGGTCGCTATTGCGGCTCAAGTGAATTACTTATTTTTAAAAGAAGAAAATAATGAAAACTGGATTAATTGCTGGATGTGTTGTTTTAATCATTTTATTGGCATTGGCTTTTTATCAATATGGCAAGTTCATCCCAACATTTGCCGCAACACATACGCCGCTTTCAACCGAAGAAATACAGCAGCTCAAACAAAGTAAACCCGTGACCTCAATTGAAGTCTTTAAGAGTCAGCGTATTTTGCAATTAAAACATCAACAGGAAGTCATTCGCAGCTATCCGATGCGTTTGGGCTTTGATCCGATCGGACATAAACAGTTTGAAGGTGATGGCAAAACGCCTGAGGGAATTTATTCTATTGATTGGCGCAATCCACAAAGCGCTTATTATAAATCTTTGCACATCTCCTACCCCAATAAAACTGATACAAGCTATGCCCAACAACATAATCGTTCTGCGGGTGGCGATGTCATGATTCATGGTACGGTTCCAACACGTGCCACCTCATTTGCTGCAAGTGCGCGCTATATGCCACGCAAAGACTGGACCTTAGGCTGCATTGCAGTGACCAACTCGGATATAGACGAAATATGGCAACTGGTTGCTGATCATACGCCGATTATCATTCACCCATAATGGGGGCAACGCTCAAGCGAGTTTGCGGATAAAAGCGGTGATCAAACCGAGCAAGGCTTATTCAGGGGATAAGTTTCTAATCCAGAAATAATCTCATTACTGCAATCTAGCTCACCCCAAGTGATTGTAAAGTAATGTAATCTTATTTTGTACAGAATCCAGTGATGGTTCACTTAAAACGGGAAAAGAAGATAATTTCTACAAAACCTATAAGAAACTATCCACATTTTCTGTGGATAACGCTGTGGTTATCCACAGGATAAAAGTTTTTGCAGTGCTCTACCCTTTATCCTCATCAAAACTCATCTCATGTCAGCTTCTCTATACGAAGGAAAAGAGACAAGTTTATCTATAGAAACTGTTCCATATTTTCTTGGATATGAGCCGCGTTGTAGCGGCGCAAGGGGTAGCCAAAGGATAAAACTTTTTGCAGTACTCTACCCTTTATTCTCATCAAAACTCATTTCAGGTCAGCTTCTCTATACGAAGGAAAAGAGACGAGTTTATCTATAGAAACTGTTTCACATTTTCTTGGATATGAGCCACAACAGATCAATTAAAGCTGATTACTCATCTGGATATTCAAAACGATAACCCACGCCATACACCGCTTGAATCCATTCATGACGATTACCCGTATTAGCCGCCTCTGAAATCTTACGACGCAGGTTTTTAATATGGCTATCAATCACACGGTCTGCCACATCAAAGCTGTCTGGATTGATATGATCAAGTAACTGTGCACGTGAATAGACCTGTCCAAGATGTTCTAAAAACAGCTCCAATAAACGGAATTCGGTTGGCGTCAAGGTCAATGCTTTTTGTTGATACCAAATCCGTTGCTGAGCTTTATCAATACGGAATAAATCATTTTGTTCCGGTTCCGCTTTACGTTCTAAACGGCGCAAAACAGCTTGGACACGGGCAACCAGTTCTTTTGGACTAAAAGGTTTACAGATATAGTCATCTGCCCCCATATTAAGACCTAAAACACGGTCAATTTCTTCAGTACGTGCCGTCACCATAATGATCGGCAGATCAGACTGCTCACGTACTTTACGGCAGATGGTTAAACCGTCCATACGCGGCACCATCAAATCCAGAATCATCAAGCTTGGTTTACGTTGCTGGAACTGGGTAAAAGCATCTTGACCATCATGGAACATACTGACTTCAAAACCAGCAGCTTCTAAATAATCACGAACCAACTGTGCCAGTTCAACCTCATCTTCAACCAACATGATATGTTTCATGGTCTTCATCCTATCCATCATCCTCAACCAAAGAGGATCTAAAAGTTACGTATTTTGTTTTGGGAAAGTCAGTACACAACGTAATCCACCTAATGGTGAATGATCGAAAGTCAGTGAACCACCTAAAGCTTGTGCCAGTTTACATGATAAAGCCAAACCTAACCCTGTACCGCCTGTACTACGTGTACGTGAATCATCGACACGGTAGAAACGTTCACCCAAACGGGCCAGTTGCTCATCATTCATCCCCAATGGGCTGTCATCTACATACAATATCCATTGTTGCTCGTTTTGTTGAGTATGAATCTGTATTTTTCCACCTTGTTCAGTATAACGAACACAGTTCCCAAGCAAATTGACAATAATCTGTTTAAAACGATCACGATCTAACGAGAGTGAAGCCCCTTCACCAGACAAGCTGACGTCTAGCTGATTTTGCTCAAAGGTTGATCTGAAATTTTCGACTTCTTGCAGGACTACATCCCACGGATTGACTTCAGCAAAATAGCATTTCAACTGTTGTGCATCAGCCTGAGCCAGATCTGCCAGATCCTGAGTTAATTTTTTCAAACTGCTGACCTGACGCATCATGGCCGCAAGGTGTTCAGGCGTGGCTTTACGAATCCCATCCTGCATCGCTTCGATTTGTGCCTGCAACACAGCCAAAGGTGTTTTCAGCTCATGTGAAGTATCAGATACCCATTGACGGCGTGATTCTTCATGATGGTGCAATATATCAGCCAAATGATTGATCTGATTTGACAAATCACCTAATTCATCATTACGTCTGATCTTAACCTGATGCTGATAGTTACCCCGTGTTAATTCTAGCGTTGCTTTTAACAGGCGCTGAATCGGCTTTTTAAAATAGGTCGCCATTAGCAATGCTGCAATCAAACTAGATAGCACGGTTAATGCATAGACTAAAAGCAAATAACGTTTTTGATTACTAAAGAAGTTAATACTGGATGCATCATCCTGATCAAGTACAGGTTTTAATCCCAGATAGCCCACCACCCGTTCATCCACAATAATCGGACGGAACGAGATTTGGTCCGTCGCGGGTTCACCAACAATAAACTGCTGATTTTCATCATATAAAGATAAACGAGAACTCAAACCTAAACGGTCTGGAATTGAGACAAAACGCTTTTTACCATGCTCAACAGGCGTATTTAATTTATGCTCCTGTTTATCCTCTTTATCATCTTTCTTTAAACGGAACTGACTTGGACTGAGCGGAAAACGTAACCCTTCAAAGGGTTGATATTCGGAAGGTAAATTCTGCTTTAGAATTTTGAGTTCTTCATCATTAAAGATCTGACGATTTCTCATCTCAACATTATTTTGCGCCAAAGTCGGCGAAAGACTCAATAAAGTATGGTCATTAAAATAACGTTGCTGCAAAGCGATATCATACTGACGACGTAACCACCATTGAGACAGCCGGTCGTAGTCATCTGGCGCTGCGGTTCCCTCGATTTGCAAGATCTGCGCCTGAATGGCATTGCCCCAGTCGTGATAAACGGTATAGACATTGCCTAAGTTGGCAATCAGCCGATCCAGTTTCTGCATCTCGACATCGGCCACATAGCGTGCAAAGTTCTTTTGCATCGTCCAGTGCAAAACACCTAAGCTGATCGTAGCGATCAGTAAGGTGGTCAGTAATACCGTTAAAAACAGGCGTAAGGCTAAAGGGACACGACGAACATTCAAAAGCTTAATCTCAATAGTGTTCTATTTATGGATTGTAACCAACATGGTTCAAAAAAACTCTCCATTGTTTCTTCATCTTTATTATCTAATCTTTAATCATCAAATCACAACTGCTTATGCTGGATAAAACAATGAACAAGACAAAAATTGTATTGATGACCACCTTACTCGGTTCTGTTTTAGGTTTGGCTGCCTGTCAGTCGACCACGCCAGCGGAACAGTCAATGAATCGTGACCACCATCGTCACCATATGCAACGCGCACCGCTTACCCCTGAACAGCGTGCTGAATGGCAAGCGAAACGTGAACAGCGTTCAGAACAACGCGAACAAATGCGTCAGGAACATCAGGCACAACGCGCTCAGATCGAACAGGCATGTCAAGGTAAACGTATCGGAGAACGCGTGAACGTTCAATGGAATAAACGTGTGATTGAAGGCACCTGTGAAGTTCGTTTTACACCAGATAAATCACAATTCAAACGTCAAGCGAATCCAACAACATAATCACCCTCTCCTCTCAGGCGCTTTCGAAGCGCCTTTTTTTTATGTGATAAATGATTGATTTTTCATTTACACAGCTGCTTACGATTTTACATGAACAGTTTGACTCAAATGCTGGAAAACCACCTACAATCTAAGCGCTTAAGCAGGCTGACCAACAAACTTTGACTTAGCAGTCACTAAGAAATGACCTGCAAAAGCTTGTACCGAACTATAACTTGTTGCACGATTAGCGGTACAAAATGGTGCTCTTGGGCACATTTATCATTGACTAAGATTATAACTCTGGTTTAACCAGTATTGAGGAACCCGCTATGCCACAATACAAAGCACCCTTACGTGATATGCAGTTCGTATTGCACGAATTATTAAATGCTGAAGCACATTACGCAAAACTTCCTGCATTTCAAGACACTGTAAGCCGTGAATTGGTTGATCAATACTTAGAAGCAGCGGCTGATTTCTGCGAGAACGAACTTTCTCCTTTAAACCAAGTGGGCGACCGTGAAGGTTGTACTTGGAACGACGGTGTTGTTACTACCCCGACAGGCTTTAAAGAAGCGTATCAAAAATATATCGAACTTGGCTTCCCGTCTCTTTCTGCTGATGAAGAGTTTGGCGGTCAGGCATTACCAAACTCTTTAGGGATCGCAATCTCTGAAATGGTGGGTACTGCAAACTGGTCATGGGGTATGTACCCTGGCCTTTCTCACGGTGCTGTGCGTACTTTAGAACACCACGGTTCTGATGAGCAAAAAAATACTTACTTGCCAAACCTTGTTTCAGGTGTTTGGACAGGTACGATGTGCTTGACTGAATCTCATGCAGGTTCTGACTTAGGTATCATCCGTTCTAAAGCTGAACCAAATGCTGATGGCAGCTATGCAATCTCTGGCGAGAAAATCTTTATCTCTGCTGGTGAACACGACATGGCTGAAAACATCATCCATATCGTACTTGCACGTTTACCGGGCGCGCCAAAAGGTACAAAAGGGATTTCATTATTCATCGTACCTAAATTCCACGTAAATGCTGACGGTTCTGTCGGTGAGCGTAATGCCGTACGTTGTGGTTCAATCGAACACAAAATGGGTATCCATGGTAATGCGACTTGTGTGATTAACTTCGACCAAGCAAAAGGTTACTTGATTGGCCCTGAAAACCGTGGCTTAAATTGCATGTTCACCTTCATGAACACTGCGCGTATCGGTACTGCGGTTCAAGGTCTATCTGCATCTGAATCTTCTTTCCAAGGCGCTTTGGCGTATGCGAAAGACCGTTTAGCAATGCGTTCGCTTTCTGGCCCTAAAGCACCTGAAAAAGAAGCTGATCCTATTATCGTTCACCCTGCTGTTCGCAACATGCTTTTAACGCAAAAGTCATTTGCTGAAGGTGGTCGTGCGCTGGTTTACTTATTGGCTCAATATGCAGACATCGTTGAAAAAGGCGAAACTGAAGAAGAGCGTAAGTTTGCTGACAACATCTTGTCTTTGTTAACACCAATTGCAAAAGCATTCTTAACTGAAACTGGTTCTGAATCTGCGAAGCACGGTGTACAAGTCTTTGGTGGTCACGGCTTCATTTCTGAACACGGTATGGAGCAAATCGTACGTGATACACGTATCGCTTGCCTATACGAAGGAACAACCGAGATTCAAGCGCTTGACTTGTTAGGTCGTAAAGTATTGCAAACTCAAGGTGCAATGTTGAAAGACTTCACCAAGATCATCCATAAATTTGTTGAAGCAAACAAAGACAATGCTGCGATGCAAGAGTTCATTGCACCATTGGCTGCTGCAAACAAAGAATGGGGCGATATCACCATGCAAATTGGTATGCGTGCAATGCAAAACCCTGATGAAGTTGGTGCAGCTGCGGTTGACTACCTCTACTTCTCTGGCTATGTAACGCTTGCTTACTTATGGGCTCGTATGGCACTTGTTGCACAAGAGAAATTGGCTGAAGGTACAACTGATGTTGACTTCTACAATGCAAAAGTGACGACTGCTCGCTTCTACTTCAAGAAGATCTTGCCACGTGTTCGTTCGCATGTAGACGTACTTTCAACTGGCGTTGCGCCATTGTTTGAACTTGATGCGGAACACTTCGCTTTCTAAACATAGTTTAGAATGAGATGCAACGTTCATCACAGAAAAAGGACTGGTCAGTTTTGACCGTCCTTTTTTTGTTTAATCAATGCTAAATTTATACGATTCAATTTATTTGTTCGTTTTATTTGATCATTTTGCACATGACGCTGTGCGTAGAAAGGAACGATTATGCCAATTTACAATGCTCCTCTAGCAGACATGAAATTCATCTTAAATGATGTATTTAAAGCAGAACAATTTTGGCAGGCGAATGAAAACCTGGCTCATGTAGATGCTGCAACAGCTGAAGCAATTTTAGAAGAAATGGCGAAGTTTGCCCAAAACGTGACACATCCGTTAAACCGTACGGGTGATGAAGAAGGCGCACGTTGGGAAAATGGTGAAGTTTTCACCCCAGCAGGTTTTAAAGAAGCATTCCGTCAATACGCTGAAGGCGGCTGGATCGGCTTAGGTGCAGACGAAGAATGGGGCGGTCAGGCAATGCCAAAAATGCTGACTGTCCTGTCTGATGAAATGTTATTCGCAACCAATCCATCATTCATGCTCTACCCGCTTCTTTCTGTGGGTGCAGGTATGGCTTTAAACAGCTATGCATCACAAGAGCAAAAAGAAACGTATTTACCTAAAATCTATTCGGGTGAATGGTCAGGTACGATGTGCTTAACCGAGCCACATGCAGGTACAGATTTAGGGATTATCAAAACTAAAGCTGAACCGAATGAAGATGGTACGTATAACATTACCGGTACGAAAATCTTCATCACGGGTGGTGACAACGATCTCGCTGAAAACATCATTCATTTGGTACTTGCAAAAACCCCTAATGCACCTGCGGGTTCACGTGGTATTTCATTATTTATCGTACCGAAATTCTTGGTGAATGAAGATGGTTCTTTGGGCGAGCGTAACCCTGTTGGACCAGGCTCAATCGAGCACAAGATGGGAATCAAGGCATCTGCGACTTGCGTGATGAACTTTGATGGTGCCAAAGGCTACCTCGTGGGTAAAGAAAACGAAGGCCTTGCTGCGATGTTCGTGATGATGAACTACGAACGTTTATCAATGGGTATCCAAGGTCTAGGTGCTTCTGAATTTGCTTATCAAAATGCTGCACAATACGCGACTGACCGTTTACAGGGTCGTAGCGCATCTGGCGTTCAATCTCCAAACAAACCAGCCGACAGTATTTTAGTGCATGGTGATGTACGTCGTATGTTGCTCAATGTACGTGCCAACAACGAAGCATCTCGTGCATTTGCGGTGTATGTGGGTCAACAGCTCGATATCACTAAATTCTCAACTGATGCTGAAGCCGTGAAGAAAGCCAACGACCGCGTTGCACTTTTAACACCAATCGCAAAAGCTTACCTCACGGACACTGCTTTCCAAGCGACTCTAGATGCGCAAATGGTCTTCGGTGGTCACGGTTATATCCGTGAATGGGGTATGGAACAATGTATCCGTGATCTTCGTATTGCTCAAATTTACGAAGGGACCAACGGCGTTCAATCTCAAGATTTAATTGGTCGTAAAACTATTAAATGTGGTGGTGCATTCATCGCAGAATACATCACAGAGATTCGTGACTTTGCCAATGATCTAGATACGGATTTAAACTTCATTAAAGATGCAACTCTAGACGCTGCAACTGAAATTGAAGCGATCACCCAGTTCATCATTGAACAAGCAGCTGAAAATGCAGAATTCCCGAACTCAGCTGCGGTTGATTACCTACATGCTGTTGGTTTACTCAGCTTTGCTTATATGTTCGCAAAAATTGCGGCTGCTGCAAAAGACAAATCTGGTGATTTCTACCAAAACAAAATTACATTAGCGCAATACTTTGTAGATCGTATCTTGCCTGAATTAGATGCGCGTTTAGCGAAAATCAAAGCAGGTTCAGACTTGATCATGAACTTCAGCGAAGATTACTTCACCAATCAAGCTTAAGTCGCATTCAATCATAAAAACTGCTTCAATCTAGGTTGAGGCAGTTTTTTTATGCCTATAATAAAAACAGCATAAAACTTGCATATCATTCCAATCATCATGTTGAGCATATAAACCGCCATGTCGAATTCAAAAGATAAACTTGAAGGCTTACCTCGTCTACTTGACCGCTTCGGTCACTACGCAGTTGAAGCCTTTCATTATTTAGCCCTGTTTATTATCGGCTGTATGATTGCATGGTCAGCCGTACATACCGTGATTGAGATTCTGACGGTTAAACAGTACGCCACCATTGATGATATCTTGCTGCTGTTTATCTATCTGGAACTGGGCGCCATGGTCGGGATTTATTTCAAGACCAATCATATGCCAGTGCGCTTTCTGATCTATGTTGCGATTACCGCACTGACCCGTTTGCTCATTGCTGATATTCAGCACAATCATAAAGCATCGATGGATTTAGTGATTACCACAGGTTCGATCCTGATTTTGGCGGTGGCGATTCTGGTGGTGCGTTTTGCATCGTGGAACTACCCTTCTGTGATTCGTGGCAAAGATCAGGAGCAACAATTGCCTTCCAATAAAACGCCTCGACCGCAAGATGATGAATTGGCATAAATAAAAAAAGCAGGCGGATTGCCTGCTTTTCTCATATGAGGATTATGCCACTCGGAAGATACGATATTTGGAATCAACCAGTACATATTTGCCTTGTACCTGCATCCAGTTATAACCACGTGGTGGCTGATAAAGGCGATGGTAGCGATAATTGGATACCATATAGCGATTACTACGGAATTCTGACGGTAAACGCTCACCACGTTTGAAGTTGATACGTTGACCATAATGATTACCGCGATCACCATTTGACCAGCGCGGTTGTTCACGGTGATCATGTCTGTGGTCATAACGATCATAGCGCTGATCATAACGGTCTTTATGATCATTATTCCAACGGTTTGAATCTGCCATTGCTGATGCAGATACACCGAGCATGAGTGCTGATACAAGCAATACGACGGTCTTTTTCATTGTTTGATCCTCTGTTTTTTCGATCTGAAATCAGATTAAGAAAAACTCTAGGAGAAAGCATGAATAAAACTCGCGACATTGCAAAGCTTTGTAATGAATAGCGAGAAATTGTGGAGAATACTGTCTATTCAAAATTTAAGAACAGATGTCAAATCAGCGAATAATCTCAATGGTAAAGTTATCATCAGTCACTAAAAGATAACGACCATCGACGACCACCCAATGTCGACCGCGTGGCGGTTCACGCAAAGAATAATAATCCCAATCCCGCACCACATAACGCTCGCTACGGAACTCACCCGGTAATTCATTTCCCACCACAAAGGACTCACGGCGATAGCTGCGGTCATATTGAGTCTCTGGATAATATTCAATCCGAACGCCAGGACGATGGTTTGAATGAGGATAATAGTTATTTTGATTCGGCTGATAATAATAGCCTTTCGGTGGCGCAGTGGGTGTCGCGCGCTGATTCGAGAACGCAAATGGGTCTTGCGCAGGCGGCTGATAGGCAGGTGTATTCTGATGATAAGAACGACGTTCTACCCCGCTATATCCACCCCACGTATTATCAGCATAGCTCATTACAGGGAGACCGCTGAGTAGGCTGACCAAGCCATAGATATAAAGTTTAGATTGCTGCATCATGATCTCCCAAAATCAGAGTATGCTTTTATTTTAGAATAAAAAATAAGCGCCACTGTTGTAATAATATTTTTTCAGACTAACTGTTTAATTCCATGGATAAAGAGCAGCTCGCTATAGCCTCTATGAGATATGTTAGAATCAATTTTTTGGTTTTGAGGCAACATCTGTGGCTGAAATGAATTTTGATCGTCTCTATCAATTTTTCTGTAAAGTTCCTAGCGTACAAGAATCCCGTATCGTGGCGCATGGTGCAGATGGTCAGCATGCATGGTGGTTTAAGTTCAATATTGATGTTGAACATCCATTGGCATGGCAAACAGTTCAGGAACTGGGACATGTCCTCAACTATTTATCGACGAATGAGCGTCTACCCACCCAATTTTTCCCCGTATCACCACCGCCCTATATGAACGGTGAAGCCAAAGATTTTCTGGCTTGGGTGATCCAGTGTAATCATCCAGAATTTAGCCCAGATATCGTATGTGACTGGTTAGAAGCGCGTCTACCCAACCCTGTCGATGATGAAAGCCAGTGGAAAATCAAAACCGATTTAAGTGAACTGGATCAGTTAGCAGATAAAGATCTGGATCAATTGATTCCACCGAGTCCTTAATTTTCATTGATCGTGTATTTCGTTCAACAAGCTGAATACCAAGTAAACCTCCAAATTCAGCTTCTTGAACTCTCGTTCTGGATCACGATAAGTCGTAACCCAAATATTCTTGTGGTGATTCAGAATAAGGTAAAATCAGATAATTATTTTTTAAAATCAAGTCTTTCATTGCCTTTTGATGAGATAAATCTAAAGGATAAATCAAAGCGAGATCCTGAATTAAATCTTCAATTTTTTCTGCATTAAAATCTGCTGTTTTGATCCATCCTAATAATGCTGCTCCAAGTCCGATAAATTCGAAGCCATAGTGCTGCATTTTCTGAATTAGCGCATAATTTTCAAAAGGATCAAAATCACAAGAAAAATAGCCATTCGGCATCATCGCCAGTTTCAATGCTTCTGTTTCAACAGCAGCCACTTTAACCATGATTTCAGTATGAGTAGAGATCAACAGATGTTGATTGAAATAAACGAGCGCCTCTAGATCACTTTCATCATAGTGCTGCATTTTTCCAGCCAAGCTTTCAAAGCTCCGCTGGTGGTCTAGATGACTCAGCTGTTGCACATGATGTTGAAACGACAAAGGTGTGACAATATTACTTTCAATCAGTAGACTGTCTCGACTCCCAAGATCTTCGATTCCTTCAAAATATTGACGATCGTCGAAATAAAGTTGATCACCCAATTGAGCATGCATAGAAGTGTATTCTGCCTGTGCCCTATCATCCAGAACCAGAAACACCTTTTTAGGATAGACCTCCTGTTTAAGGGAGCGATAGCATTCCAAGAGTTCTGCCCAACTTTGAATTTCAACAATATCTGCATAATGATTGAATTGATGTACATCTAAATCAATCTGCTCATCCTGTCTGATATTGAGTTTAATTTTCGCCATTGTGTAGAACTCTATTTATGCTGCATTAAAAAGTGGATAATCCTGACCATTCCATAAAACGATAGATCCAGTATTTTACTTTTGACTCATCAGCATATTTTGCATAATCCACTGTGATTTGACGTGCATTGGCGTTGCTCCATGCTGCATCAAAGTATTGCCCTGCATCTTTAAACACTGGCGCTTGTGCTGAACCAATCACACGCATATCAGTTTCAAGATTATAGTTTTTCAGATTACGTGCCGTTAAGTTGGCAGAGCCCAGTATCATCTCAGCTTGCTGTGCATTGTATTTAAGCAACATCTTGCTATGGCACTGTTCACCACGAGTATCGCACCAACGAATTGGGATACCAGCAGCATTGAGCTCTGATGCAACTTGGCGATTCGGCATGCCATTCTTCTGACGGCCAAATGCATCTTTATTCGGATCGATCATGATACGGATATTGACACCACGTTGCTGCGCTTGTTTAAGTGCTTCAATAATATTGCGTTCCGACAAATAGAACATCGCCATATCCAGATGCTCTTTACTCTTAGCAGTCTGAATCATTTTCAAGATGCCATCATAAATGGCTTTTTCAGTCAGCACTTGCACCTGCGGCAAGGTTTTGTCTTCGCTCACGCCACCCATTATCACAAAAGGACTAGACCCCTTTGACATGTTGGCAACAGCTTGTTCAGTCTGTAAGACATCAATCGCGGTTGGCCCATCCACCACCAGTGCTACATTACTATGATGCGAACTACCATCATGCGGATTGGCAGAGGTCACCAAACTTTTCCAGCCCTGTTCAGTATCAACTACCAGGGTTTTACGATGATTGGCCTTGAAGTTGAATAACTCCAGATAACTACGCAAGGTAATTTTTTCATCACCAAATGGGCTACTTAACCAGCCGCCTTCAGGATTATTACCCAAGTTCTGACAGCAGATATACCAAAAACCTGACCAAAGCGGATTAGAAGCACGCAATGGTTTTAAATCGGTTTCGATCACATCCACACCCGCTTGACGCAACTGTAGATAATGTTTCGGTGTCATCCCACCATAAACCGAATTGATCGGATCGGTTATCACCACAACTTCAACATTTGGATGCAAGCGACGCTTCACGATCAGCGCATCTGTCAACTCTTGCATCAAAGGAAATTGCTTAACCTTTGACTTTCCCACTTCCTGATTAAACAGAAACATATCCAGCACAATCGTGGTCTGTGCCTGATCAATTAAATGAAAAACTTCCTTGAAAATATGCTGATCGACCTGTTGCTGGCCTTGTGCATCGATATAAGTCTGATCGGCTAAAAATTTCACATTGGCATGACGCAACTGCCCAGTAAAATCCAGCCCTTTCGGGAGTGGTTTTACAGTGTGGTAGACTGCCGAAGCAATGTACCCAATCGCAAAAATACTCAATATGACTGCCATGTAACGTCGACCTGACCAGTTTAATTTTCGATGGATTCGTTGGAAGATACGCATATAAACAAAAAAAGCCCTAGCCTAATGGTCTAAGGCTAGAGCTTATACTTTGATTTTTCAATAAGATTTAAGTGAAAAATTAGAAGTTAAAATTCACCCCAACGGTAAAGTTACGGCCCACTTGTGGAATCGTTGATAAGAACGATGCATGTTGATAAACCTGATCATCCAGCAAGTTATTGGCATTTAGATAAACACGATAATCACCGACATTGCTGTATTTACCTGAATAAGCCACACCCAGATTTAACATGTTATAGCTTTGGGTATCGGTTTCATAAGCTGCAATCTTGTCTTGCTCGAACACGTGGTAGTATTCAGCTGAACCGCTAAAGCCATCGCCAAAGTCCGCATTTAATTTGGTTCCTAGACGACCTGCTGGAACACGTGGGGCATTTTCATTGTCGATCTTGCCGCGAACATAATCACCGAATACACCCACTTTATACATGTCTGAAATCTGATAACCTGCTTCTGCCTCTGCACCATAGAAACGTGCCTGATCTTGAGTATATTTGACCAAACGGAAATCTTTATAACGATCTAAGGTTTGGGCATAGATATAGTCATCAAACCAGTTGTGGTACACATGGATATGGTAATCAAATTTGTCATTGTCATAATGGAAGCCCAATTCAACATTATTTGATTTCTCTTTACTTAAACGATCATTACCCAGCTCATAAGTATTGGTCGCGAAATGTCCACCATTGGCGTACAACTCTTGCGCTAAAGGTAAACGCTCCTGATGTGAGGCAACTAACGAAAGTTTATAGTCTGGTGCAAACTCCCAGTTGGCAGCGCCTGAAACAGAAAAGGCTGAACCGTCAAAATCTTTTTTGCTTGAGTCATCAATATCAATTTTTTGTTTTTCTGCTCGTGCTGCCAGTTCAACATGGACATCATTAAATTGTGCATGCTCTAAACCAAAGATGCTCCACTTCTTGGTGGTATTTGGTGCCAAGAATGCTTCTTCACCAGTGAGTTCCAGTTTTTGTTGACCATATTGCGTTCCAATCACCCCTTCCCATGGGCCAATTGGATTATGTACCAACTCTAAACGCCCATCATAGCCCTTGTTTTTAAAGCGCGTAGCAATGGTATCTTCTTCAATTTCATCGTGTTTATAATCGGTATAACTCGCTTGAGCACGTAACTTTTTAAAGCCTGCAAATGGATCATTCAGTTCTGTACGCACATCATAGCGCTCAGATTTTAAGTCAATCCAAGGCCCTGTGCCATGTTCATGGTCGTGATCCTCATGACCATGATCATCTTCACCGTCGCCATGATCATGCTCGCCGCAATGTAAATGAGGGCGTCCAGAAAGATGTGCATGGCAGCTTTCATATTCATGACTATGCCCCGGCAAACCATATTGATCTTGGCGATTGCTATAAGAAATGCCCGTAAAGCCACGATCATAAATCCAGGATAAACCGACATTCACAGTTTGACCTTTGGCAAAGGTATTGTCTACACGGCGCTCGCGCTCTCCTTCATGTACATAATCTGGAGCGATATAATCATTGGCTTCACGCTTTAACCCTTCGACACGTAACGCAACCTGATCACCCAGACCAACCGTTACGCCCGCAGTTGCCAGCTTTTCATCACTTCCAGTGTTGTAACGTAAGCCAACATTACCTTCGTAACCTTTTTCAGGCATTTCTGTTGGAATCTTGCTATCGGTGACATTGACTAAACCACCGACTGTTCCAGCACCAAATAATAAAGTTGATGGGCCACGAATCACTTCAACCTGCTTTGCCAATGCAGGATCGACTGTTACCGCATGGTCAGGAGACAAGGTAGATACATCAATGTTTTCAGATGAGTTTTGCAGCACCTTAACGCGCGGCCCATCTTGTCCACGAATGACAGGACGGCTAGAACCAGCACCAAACTGATTTGAATAAATGCCAGGCTCGCTGCTTAGCGCTTCACCAATGGTGACAGCCCCTTGTTGTAAACGTTTTTCATCTACAACGGTATCTGCAACAGCAAAATCTTTTGAGGTTTGCTCAAGCGGATGCGCTTTAATTCGTATGGTATCTAAGGTGGTAACTTGTTCATTTTCGGCTGCAAATGTAGATACAGATACAACAGCTAAAATGGATAAGGTCAAAATATTTTGCGGAAATGACATACCGTGTCCCGAATCAGTTGATCGTTATTTTTTGTTATATTATAACATTTCATTTAATTTGCAATAAAAAACAGTGCAACAAAAGACATTTGCTACACTGCTTATCCATGATTCAATGAATGGTCGTTTTCCAACGATATGCCTTTTACACTTTCCCATGCAGTTCTCGCTCCGCCTTTATCCAAATTAAGTCAGGGTCATTTGCCTGTTGCAGCACTGGCAATTGGTTGTATGACACCTGATCTTTATCGATTATTTACGCAAGAAAATACACCTTTAACACACCAATGGGCAGGTATCTTATTTCCAAACCTGCCATTGGGCCTATGCTTTTGTTTAGTGTGGTATTTAATCTATCGTCCTGTGACTTATCGTTGTCTTGAGGTCCAAGATCCTTTAAATATCAAGTCACTGGATGATTTTATTTCTTTCAGCTTTCTGAATTGCATTGCACTTATTATTGGAATTAGCACACATTTAATCTGGGATGGATTAACCCATCTTGATTTTCGAACATTTGCTTTTAAAGAAATTCTGGCCCATAACATTTCATTTTGGGGCTTTAGTTATCCATTACATTTTGTCTTACAGATTGGCTCTTCAATTATTGCCTTGCCGTTTTTGATAAAAATGTGCTGGGATTATTATAAAACGCATAAACATCATCATCCCGTTCCCTCTAAACTCAAGGGATTTGCACTCATCAGTATGATTCTTTCCATCTTATATGGGCTGTTTTCAGTATTTGACTATAACCGTCATATCAATACTGATCTTTGGAATACTGAACGCTATTTTTTTATTGGCAAATCGATTAATGAATTTACGCAAGCTGGCTTAACTGTCTTTACCATGGCTTGTCTATTATTCTTGTTTTTGGATCGGACTGGCCGTATGAAACCATTTTAACAAAAAGCGTCTGTTTAAAATTCGCTTGAAAACATTAAGACTTGAGACTATACGTTCAACAAGGCATAATCTCCCCTTCATTGGTGCTGCGCTGTTTACGCATTCACCTTCTACAGCCAATATAGTTTGGATAAATAATTCAATATGATGCGCACTCATTACTGTGGCTCTTTAACTGAAGCCCAAATCGATCAAACAGTTACTTTATGCGGATGGGTTCATCGTCGCCGTGACCATGGCGGTGTGATTTTCCTTGATATGCGTGACCGTGATGGTCTTGTACAGGTTGTTATCGATCCAGATACCCCTGAAGCATTCGCAACAGCAGATAAAGCACGTTCAGAATTTGTTTTAAAAATTACAGGTCGTGTTCGTCGTCGCTATGAAGGTACTGAAAATGCCAACATGGTGAGTGGCCAGATTGAAGTTTTAGGTAAAGAGATCGAAGTTCTTGCAGCTTCTGATACTCCGCCATTCCCATTGAATGACGAAAATACCAATATTTCAGAAGAAATTCGTTTGAAATACCGTTTCTTGGACATCCGTCGTCCAGAAATGTTAGAGCGCTTACGTTTCCGTTCTAAAGTGACCAACTTGATCCGTAACTATTTTGAAGATCATGGTTTCCTTGACGTTGAAACACCAATTTTGACACGCGCAACGCCAGAAGGTGCACGTGACTATTTAGTACCAAGCCGTGTTTCAAATGGTAGCTTCTATGCGCTTCCACAATCACCACAGTTGTTCAAACAGTTGTTGATGGTTGGTGGTATCGATCGTTATTACCAAATTGCTAAATGTTTCCGCGACGAAGATTTACGTGCGGATCGTCAGCCTGAATTTACCCAAATCGACGTTGAAACATCGTTCATGAGTGACGATGACATCATGGATTTAATGGAAGGCTTAACAGTTAAAATGTTCAACGAATTATTGAATGTAAAATTCGATAAGTTTGAACGTATGACTTACGCTGACGCAATGCGTGATTATGCATCTGACAAACCAGATATGCGTATTCCATTGAAACTTGTTGACGTTGCAGACTTGATGCAAGACGTTGAATTCAAAGTTTTCGCAGGCCCTGCAAAAGATCCTAAAGGCCGTATCGTTGCTTTACGCGTACCGGGTGCTGGTTCTTTACCGCGTAGTGCAATTGATGAATACACCAAATTCGTAGGCATCTACGGTGCAAAAGGCTTGGCTTACATTAAAGTCAACGAACTTGAAAAAGGCATCGAAGGTCTTCAATCACCAATCGTTAAATTCATCGAGCCAATCGTACTTGATCTATTGAAACGTGTTGGTGCTGAGAATGGCGACATCGTTTTCTTTGGTGCAGATAAAGCCAAAGTTGTAAACGATGCGATGGGCGCACTTCGTGTGAAAATCGGTCATGATCTTAATCTTGCAACTTGTGAGTGGGCGCCACTTTGGGTTGTTGATTTCCCAATGTTTGAAGAAACTGATGATGGTAAATGGACCTCTGTTCACCACCCATTCACACTTCCAAAGTCAAGCGTTGAAGAAGTGAAGAACAATCCAGGTGAAGCACTTTCTGTTGCCTACGACATGGTATTGAACGGTACTGAAATCGGTGGCGGTTCACTTCGTATCTATACGTTAGAGATGCAAAAGGCAATCTTTGAAGCTTTAGGTATCGGCGAAGAAGAAGCAGAAGAGAAATTCAGCTTCTTACTCAATGCATTACGTTATGGCGCGCCTCCTCACGGTGGTTTGGCATTCGGTCTTGACCGTTTGATCATGCTCATGACAGGTGCATCTTCGATTCGTGATGTAATTGCATTCCCGAAAACCAAGACTGCTGAATGTCCATTGACTCAAGCGCCAGCACCAGTTGAAGCAAATCAATTGCGTGACTTGGGTATTCGTTTACGCGAAAAGCCAAAAGCTGAAGAAAAATAAACCTTGAGTTTATGCTTCAACAAAAACCCTGCACTCTGCAGGGTTTTTTTATAATCCCTAGTTTTGCTTTGAGATCATGTCCGCTAATGGCATAATAGACTGCTTTTTATTGAGAGGTCAGTCTTATGGCAATGCGTCGTGATGTACGTCGACATACAATTATCATTATTGTGTTTTCACTTGCTCAATGGTTCTTTATGCGTTACATCCTGGCAAATGAACTTTTCAATATGGATACCAACCAACGTATTTTATATTTCTGCGTAAGTAGTCTGGTAGGTGCTTTACTGATTTTTGTTGCACTGATTTATATGGTGCTTAAAGGCAACGCCGATAAATAAGCCACATTAGAATGTCTTTTTACCCTACTCTGCTCCGTATTCTCCCCCTTCCATTTTTGCGCAGTATCGCAAAAGTGGCAGCTTACTTTATCAATCAAAACCCGAATAAAAGTATGCTATGGAAAACCAGAGTCAATCTTGGACTGGCTTATCCTGAACTCAGTCAAGAGCAGAAAGAACGGCTTGCACGAGAAAGCGTCACCAAACAATGTCTCAGTTATATCGAATCTGGAAAATGCTGGGCAATGCCACCCGAATGGAGCATTCAACAGATTCATACTGTGCATCATCTGGAAGTCCTGACCGATGCGCTAAGCGATCCTAGGGGCGCATTAATCATTACCCCACATCTGGGTACATGGGAAATGATGAATGCATGGGTACATCAATATGGCATCCCGACCATCATGTATAAACCTATGAAAGATTCGGGATTCAATGCTTTTGCATTGCATGCACGTCAACGCCTCAACGCAACTTTAGTGCCGACAGATGCTTCGGGTGTCAAAGCTCTATTTAAGAATCTAAAACAAGGTGGTTTCAGTGTGATTCTGCCTGATCATGTTCCTGATCCGTCTGGCGGTGTCGTGGTTCCTTTTTTCGGAATTCCCTGCCTGACCAGTACACTGGCCAGCAAAATGGCTCAAAAAACCCAATGTCGTCTGGTGGGATTAAGCTGTTTCCGACGTGAGGATGGTGAGGGATTTGATGTGTATTGCGATGATCTGAATGATCCAGCACTCTATGATCGAGATATTGAAGTTGCGACCACTGCACTCAATCAAGCAGTTGAACAGATGATCAACCGCTTTCCTGCTGAATATATGTGGGGTTATAAACGGTTTAGAGGTGGCGATAAGACTGTCTATAAATGAATTACAGACAGCTCATGTAGATTCATAAAAATCTAATTATTTAAACTTTACCGTTCGATAAGCAGAGAGCTTCGTCAGCTTCAAGATTTGCGAAACCAATCTGAAAAGTTCTCTTTTAACTTTTAGAGATAGACTTAATTTCTTCTTTTGTTGCAGTCGGGCCAACTTCTCAGCTCTATGACGAACTGAACGGTCTTCTTCCAAATGACTTGGCAAATTATCATATTTATTATAAACATAGAAATCTTGAGCACAAATCGCTGGAGTGATTTGATAAGTTTCATACTTCCCATATTTAACATTACAACCAAACAGGATGTGGTCTACAGGTACCAATTTTGGCATATTCGCAATGAGTGCAAGATAATGTTCAGCTGCTGCTTTTGATAAAATATAACCAGCTCCACCTAAATGCATCGCTTTAAGGTGATATAAGCTTCTACCATCTTTTGATAATTTTGGGAAAAAAGCCATATCAACTTTTTTATCGAAAGCTTCTAATTTAATGATATGGACGTCTTCAGGTATCCATGAAAAATCACTAAAAAAATTCTGTATATTTTCACCAAGATAAATATCATCTTCGAAAATAGCCATATACTTCAGATCAAGATCAACAATCTTTTTCCATAGCATGACATGACTTAACAAACAGGCAACCTCCCCTTTTGTTAAGTCACCACGTCGACTTAAATCAATCCCGACACTTTTTGCAGCTTCGTCAGATGTGACTGGGGTGATTGCATCATAAAAGTTGAAATCAACTAAATATTTTTTAAATTCCGCTTCAATATGTTGTCTTCTCTCAACCGCAGAATCCAAACTAATGACAAAAATACTCACTTAGACAACCATCATGCTTGAGAATAAAAATCAGGATTATACAACTAAACAGTATAAAATGAACTACAAGGAAATATTCGCACTATGCGAAATCAAAAATAAGCCCTGATTAAACCAATATAACGCTAATTTACTGCTTATTGCGCTTCATGAATTTTAGCTTGGTTTTATAAGGAGACTCTTTCAACTGAGTTAAAAAGCGGTTCAGTTCGCGCAATAACTTCTTCAATCCTTTGACCTTAATTTTTTCTTTATTACGCCATTGCAGACTGGTTTTAAATTTTTGTTCTTCAGGATTTAGAATATAGTCCTGAATACATAAAGCTGGATTCAATTGATAGATTCCAAGCTCGCCTTCATGAATATATTTTCGGAAAACAATTTGATCAACATGATCAAGTTCATTCTGGCTTTTCATATAATCTAGAAGCGCCACCGCCCCTTGATACGACAAGATATAGCCAGCAGCACCTAAATGAGGTTTTTTTAACTTCCTCAAAATGAACTCTTTATCCTTGAAAACTTGTATTTTTTCCAAGTCTAGAATCACACTTTTATATGATTTTTCCAGCTTGACAATATCACACTGCAACCAGCTTGAATCTGTTAGGAACAGCTCTGCATCATGGCTCAAATGTACATCATCTTCAAAAATTGCGATCGCAGGAATTTTTTCATCAATAACTTTTTGCCACAAAGACACATGGCTCAATAGGCATGCCAATTCATTTCGGCTGAGATCACCCTGACGAAGAATCAGTCCAATTTTTTCAGCTTGAAGATCAACCTGAGGAGGTTCAATCGCATCAAAAAAATCAAATGCAATTCCCTTATCCCCAAACTGTTCTTCAATATGCTTTCTACGATCAGAAGCCGATTTTAAGCTAATAACAAAATTTTTCACTTGAAAGTCACTCGACGAGCAAACAGAGTAATTTTCAATTGTGTCGTAATTCGAGATAATTCGACCAGAATTTTTTGTAAACCGTTGGCCTTGTTTGCGTGCATTCTTTTCTTTCTTTCAGAGGTCAACTGGCTTTTCAGTTGAATACTGGTAGAACGATAATGCAAGATGGTATCTTGAATGCATAATGCAGGCTGCATTTGATACATCATAAAATTATGATTTTTAACAGCATATTCAAACATAAAATTATCTAATGGAATAATATAATCCATTTTCTTAATTTCATTTAATAGAAATTTTGCCCCATCAAATGAAAGGATATAACCTGCCGTACCTAAGTTTTTACCTGTTAATTTATAGATCTCACGCCCTTCCTGAGGAAATTGCTTCTGCTTAGGGCCAAGTATTACTTTGGGCGTAAATGCTTCTAATTTGACTAAATGCCAATCTTTCTCAATCCAATCGGATTGATTTAGAAAGAAATCTGCTTTTTCACCCAAATGAATATCATCTTCAAAGATAGCCATGTAAGGAATATCTTCCTCAACAATTTTTTTCCATAAATGAACATGGCTCATAAAACAGGCAAGCTCTCCCCGAGCAATATGATTTTCATGCACACTGAGTTTCATTGCTTGCGCATCCGAAGCTGCAATATCAGGTGTTACAGCATCGAAAAAGCTAAATTCTATGCCCTGTCTCTCAAATTGAGCTGAAATATGCTTACGACGCTCGATTGCGCTTGAGAGACTTACAACAAACTTTTTCATATCGGGATAGTAATAATTCATACAAATTAGGCCACATGCCTGTAGGCGCTAAGAATACTTGTTTTTGATTATGATGTACATTATTTCAGATACACATCAATCGAGAGGAGAGGGAATCTCATAAATACTGGATAAAAAATAGTTTTTTAGCTTTAAAGTACATTCTTCACAAACAAGAGTTACGCTTAATTTAATAAAATTCAATTACTTAAAAAACATTAAATATTAAGTTCTAATACCAAGATTACTCAACACGTCCTTTTCTAAACAAAAATACGCATTAAAACTAAAGCTTCTTTCTATAATTTGAGCCCTAAAAGCAACATACTGAAGCAGGCTTAACAAAGCCCGAGCCTAAGTAATATGCTTTTTATGATCACCTAAGCTCAATTGAAAAGAAAACCGATTAAACAGTGATAAGGTCCATAAGAAATATCGAACTTTAAGATATGGGAAAAAGTTGATTTTTATTTGCTTGGTCTGTTTCCTTTTTATTTTTATTGGCTTAAGCATATGTAAAATAAGTGATTGCAGAGGTGTTCTCCACGTTATAGTTTTTAACAGATTCAGAGTGGCTTTTGGTTTTTTTAAAAAATCTAGCCATGAAGTCTTCATCGCAAATAAAGGCACACTACGACGATGTGATACATCGACAGCCAATTTGATCTCCGCCATTTCCTTGATGTCATGACTATTGGGGTGATCACAAAAAATATTCACCCAGGAAACAAGCTCCTGCCCTTCAAGATAAATAGGTGTTTGCCCAAACATAGCTTTCACATCAGCAAAGAACATCTCAGCACCTTGCACAATCTGAGCATAATTATCTTTAATGATTCGCTCATCTGCACTTGGTTTATCCTTATAGACCGCTTGGCCTTCTCGTGTAACACCCTGAATTGAAAACTCAGGCGCACTTAAAAGTAGCTCCACAAATTTCCAGTTTTTAGTAAATACATTCGGATCGAGTATATTTAAATTATTCGGTATAAACGTCTCAAATGCATATTTCTTGGTTCGATAAGGCAAAAACGTTGACCAATAGAAGCCTTGAACTGGTCGCTGTAAAACATCTTCCAACATTTTTTGTGAAGTAAATGCGACGGTCTTACTATCAATCAGACCAACGCTTTCCTCTTTATTCACAATTGCATCGATATAGACATGATAATCTGCATACATTTCTTTGGCATAAGACTCAAACTTAAGCTTATGTACTTGAATAAATTCGTGATAATCATTTGCTTTGATCAGAGAGTTTGCATCTCTTAGCTCGCGAATATCTGCATATTTCTGGCTATAGAAATCAACAATTGGTTGGGCATGCTCAATATTACGCTTGTCATAATCCAATCGATAAACCAGATTCAGTAAACGTGGTGCATAAACATAACTTGTCTTTATCTCACCACAATGGAAATGTTCAAAAGCTTTTTGTAGTAAAAATCCATCTCGAGCAACAAATAGAAGATGGTCGAGTTGTTTCTGCTGAGCTGTTGTTTCAATCCATTTGGTATAACCATAAGCCAGAGGGGCTGCATAGGCATAACCAATGTCGTCCCAATATTGACTACTGTCTTGTTGCAAAGTTTGCTTACGCCATCTTATTGCCAACATGGCCACCAGAATACTTTTGCCTAAACTTGGGACATTCTGTTCAGTAAATCGTCTTGCTCGCTCATTTATAGCTAAAAACTGATGTGCAACCTGTTTATATAAAATTGCCTGAATGCCTAATTTTGCTGGCGTTCTAAAATCACCCTTTTTATTGTCCCCAATATGTACAATATCCTGTGGCTTCACCTGTAGATCCTGAAAGACCTGTTCAAATAAGGCCCCTTTTTTCTTGGTTTTGCCATAGCAGCTAGACACATAGAGATGCTCAAAAGCATGAAATTTATTTTTAATGAGCAATTGGCTAAGGTCTTCATATGAGTGATACATGTCTGAAATGACAATCACTTTTTTGTTTAACTCAAGCGCATAATCCCAAAGTATTTTCATCTCAGGATTCGATTGAAGAACCATAAGTTCCCAATTTAATTCAATTTCTTTTGCGCTTGCAAAACGTACTTCAATTTCATTATAAATGTCGTCATAACAAATCTCCTGTTTATCAGGATTTTTCTTTCGGGCACTCAGCTCTGCCTCTCTTCGGGCAAATGCAAATCCCTCTAGACATTGATCAATCTCAATGTGTAAGAATAAATCGCGAGGAGAGAGATATGGACGTAATAACAAAGTATCAAATATATCAAAAGAAACAACTTCAGCTCTGGCAATCTTTTTTTTGGCTTTTTCAATAAATGTATTTGTTATCACTACATTGCCTCACATAAACACTTTACAAACTCATCACGACCAGAGAAATATTTCAAAAATCGTCACTCTTTTTAGACTATAATTATGAATACAGCCTTAAAGATGGAAGCTAGGAATGTCTAACTCCACAATTAAAATTTTTGTCGGTTGCGATCCCAATAACTGTGATCTAGAACAAATGATGGTACTGGACTATAGTGTCCGCAAGCATACCAAACATCCCGTTGAAATCATATGGATGCAGCTCAGCCACGACCCAAATAGTCCATGGTATACCAATCAGCAGACGGGTGAAGGCTGGCATACTGAGCATTGGGCGACTCCTTTTTCAGGTTTTAGATGGGCAATTCCAGAGTCATGTAATTTTCAGGGCCGTGCCATTTATATGGATGCGGATGTGGTCGTGTTATGCGATATCGCAGAGTTATGGGCACATCCTAAAAAAGACGATGCCATGGTGATTGCCAAAGGTGGTAAGAACGCTGCCCGACTATGTACCTGTGTCTGGGACTGCGAAAAGGCGAAAGCATATCTACCGCCATTAAAAGAAATACAGGCAGATCCAGAAAGTCACAAAAAATTGATGCGTTTGCTAAAAGATAAACCGAAACTGGTTCAGCCTTATCAAGATTCGTACAACAATATTGATGGAGAAGAATTAGCGATTGAACAGATCAAAATTCTTCATTATTCAGATATGGGAACTCAGTTCAGCCATAAATATTCTTTACCACGCTTAGAAGCTGCAGGTCAAAAACACTGGTTTGACGGTAAAATCATGACTCATCCGAGAAGTGATCTGACACAGCTCTTTGATCAATATTATAAAGAAGCATTAGCAGCGGGCTATCGTCCAGAAAATTATCAGATTGAACCATTTGGTGATTTTTCTAAAGCCACTCAAATTCATTATCGTGGAAACAAAGTGACACGTCCTGAAGATAAAAACTGGTTTGCCCGTTCTCTACATAATTTAAAAGCCAAGTTTAAAAAGAAAAGTTTTTCTTTAGATGACTAATATAAATGGAACTAGATTGTCTCCCGCGAGCATCTAGTTCCATTCTTCCTGATGATATTTTATAAATGGTTTTTTTAAATGATCCACTTCTTCTCAGGTTCTATTTCCAGAAGTATTTATAAATTAATTTATAAAATTTTCTTTCCTAAAGCGGCAAAGCATAACCGCCGTTACTGGCCTCTTTATAGCGTAACAAGAGATCAATACCATCGTATTGAACAGATTTATTATAAAAAACAATTAGTTTCTGACAATCTTGCACCACAGCAGATTAACCATAAGAAATGCATGCTAGTGGCGGCTGGCCCGTCTATTCAGCAACTAGATCGCGAAATTTTGCATCGTACTGACATTGATTATATTGGGGTCAACGGCGCAATCGCATTTGATTCAATCAAATTTTCCAGCTATATCATTATCGATCATAACTTTGTTGACTGTCGCTTTGACCTTGTTCAGAAAGTCCTGAATACAGAATGTACATTTTTCACGACACCACGTTGTCTAGATATAATTCTCAGACAAGTTCCGATAGAAGATATTCGCTGTCAGATCAAAACGATTGAAACCATTACAGATAATGTCATTGAAGTTTTTTTAGATCGCGCAAAGCATTTCGATCAAAATGAAAAAGACTTTTTTATCCAGAATGGTTTTGGATTTTCACAAGATATTTTCAAAGGAACCTTCGACTACTTTACAGTAGCATATGTGGCTCTTCAGGTGATCTACACCCTAAGTTATAAAGAAATTTATATTGCTGGTCTGGATATGAACAATTTCACACAACCGCGTTTTTACGAAAGTCGTGAACGTCAACAACCAACCACCTTAAACCGCCATGTTAACGAGGTATTTCAAGCCTTCGATGTTGCTGCAACGCTGTTTCAAGAAAAAGAGATTAAAGTTTTTAATCTATCTCAAACCAGCGCCGTACATGCCTTTGAGAAGATTGATCCAAAAAACTTGCTTTAAACTGTGATAGATCTTGTTTTAGATATCGAGTAATGAACCTTCCAGATACATCCCTTTTTCATAATAATGACTGAGGGTTTTTCTTTCCTTTCCTGCAAGCTTGATCAGTTTTGGCATTTCAGCAGGTGGATAGTGAATTGCCATATCAATAAGTACTTTTTCTTTGACCCATTGGTGCTTGACCTGAAAATACAGCGCATTCTTATCACAGTTAATTAAGCACATACTCGGCAAATGATTACGCATCACTTTCTGACAAGCCACATACGCGACCAGATATTCCAGCCGGCCAATATGCTGAATCAAGTTCTGATAATCAGGTTCGGTTTCTTTGAGTTTTTGCAGATAAGCTTTGGGCGTTAACTCAATCGCCGTAACCAGTTCATCAAACCAGTACTTAAAAAATGGATTTTTTGCAGCACTTGCCAACAACCAATTTTCTAAAACAGGAGAAGTTTTGATGGTCGTGTTCTTGGCACGATAATAAGCAAAACTATTGGTCTGGGTCTTTTTAACCAGATCCTGAATCCAGTCTAAAGACTCATATACAATCGTACTGGCATCTAACCAAATACCACCATATTGATAAATCAATTCAAAACGGAGTAAATCGGCCTTTTGTTGCGGTGTTGCCTTGGGAAAGCGACCAAAATCAATATCACAAAAGCTTTTCACTGTATCTGGTGTGAGAAAATGAACCTCATAATCAGGATTGGTCTTTTTAATCTGTTCAACACATTTTTCCACAAATCCAGCCAGTGGCCCTTCCCAATACATCCAGATTTTCTTTGGGATGACTGCATCAACACTTGTTGGATTAAGGACAATCAGATCAGCTTCATTGTCTATGGCTTCATTCACCCCTCTCTTTTTATTCGAATACATCGTATAGAACTTCAAGAGATAGAATATTTTTTTAAATATTTTCATACAGGTCACTCAGCCATATTTTTAAATCACTTCAGTTCATCTTTGCGCTGAAGTGATTTGCCCCGACAATGTTAATTAAAAGTAAAGATGCTTGAATGCGTAAAAACGATCACGCCACATACGTTTCTGTTTTTTTAAGCCATGAGAAGCATCACGTTTTTCCAGATCTTTACGCTGAATTCCCTGTGTTGCAACCGTGCCCAAAATATCACTGTCCAGACCAGCAGGTTTCACGAACGGCTGCCAGACCCCGAGTCCTTTTCCATTTTTACTGAGCCAGCCCTGAAAGAAAATATCGACAGGGACATGAATCTCTTTCCCGAGTCTGACAAACTCCTCAGCGCCTTTTCTTGACCAGACCAACCCCACACCACGGATCGGGAAATAGTAGGCATGCCACAAGTTATAATGCTCCATCTGAACAATATCTTTGGCAAGTTTCTTCTTTTTCGCCGCCAGATTCACGACATACCAGTCCAGCGCTTTATGCTGATCCAAATAGTCTAGAAGTGATTGCAGATTATTCTTAAAGTTCGGTAGAACATGTATATCATCCTCCAAAACCACTAGATAATCGGCGTCTGTTTCGAGGAATTTTTCGACACAACCATAATGGCTCAAATAGCAACCCAGCTCTGAGTTGATTAGGCTACGGCCCAAAATTCGTTGCGCCTCGGCATCATCATATTGTTTAAACTCAGAGAGCGCTTTGCCACGACCATCGTAGGCAGAAAAACGAATAAATGGCCAATCTTGTTGCTGTAACTGTGCGGTTGCACTCGCCAGACGTTGATCACTACCATCCAGATTAATCAGATAAGTTACGACTTTCATTATTTATCCTTCGGCTGTTTGAGCCAATAAAACGTGTGGTAAGTAGCCCGCCAATTTCTGATTTAAAGCATAATAAATCTGCTGGGCTGCTGTATCACTCAACTGATCCAGACTTTGCATACAACCATATTTAATCTGTTCGTTGCCCAAGCTTTGCAAGAAACTGTTTAAACTGCCTTCATTTTTCAAATAAGCAATTTCAAGATCAGGTTTTAACACCGCCTCATTAGACTTAATTTTTAAGTGATTCATCAATGAAATCGGGTTAATTTGCTCTACACTGCGGAATTTATACTGAATCTGTTTTTCCAGAAACTCAGGATGAGCAAGCAAATAGTCTTGGAGTATTTTACGATCCACGGCATGGGGATAATGGTGAATTTCAAAAAACTTTTTAAACCCAAGTCTATCCGCTCCTAACATCTGCGCAATCATATGCTTGGGTTGAATCGGCTTGGCAAAATACTGGTTTAACAATTGGCGATACCACAGCTTGGCCTTAAGCACAAAACTGCTTTGCCAATGTCCGTAAATCACCATTTTCTGATCGATAACAATATCTTCTAGCTTCGCAGGTGCATTAAAGAAAAAGTCATCATTTAAATAGAAAAAGTAATCCGATAAGCCCTGAATATTCCATAACATGGTTTCAATGGAACGGGTATTAAAGGTCGGAAGATACTGTTCATAACCAGCAAAAATTTCACGATGGTCAACAATACGAATCTTGCCTGCCTCACAAATGCCATCTGTTACGAAGTCATCAATCCATTGTGGTTGCTGAGCATCCGTCACAATGTAAATATGACGGCAAAATGGAACGTACTTTAAAATCGATGCAACGTTATAATAAATTTCATGGTTACTGGCAAAGCGGGTATCACTCACTGCATCAGAAGCTTGTTTTTTACCCTGATACTGGAGGCGTTTTTGCTTTAACTTTGGATCATTACCATCTACCCAGGCAATCACCACATCAACCGGTTGCATCATTTCACTCATTAATTCACTCTTAAACAATTAGAAAGCCCGAAAATACGGCTAAAGATGTTTAATCTAATGACCTATGATAACACCACTGATCTATTTACCGTCAGCCTCTTTTCGTAATAGCTTCCAGAGCGAACAAGTCAATCATTCCATATAAATCAATATATTATATTTGTTCAGTATTTTACTGTCTTAGATGAATCATGCCATCTATCTTCTTATCGTATTTTTCCTGTACATGAACACCAGCTTAAAACTCACAATCTTTAACAAAATCAAACCTTTTGGAATCAGTTAGTAAAAAAATATATTACATTTTAATTAGACGAATTTAAGCATTTTTACTATAATTATCGACTACTTTTATGGGATTAAACCTTTTTTAAAATGATTAACTATGACTATTTTGAATATCAAGCAAAAGTAATTAGAACTAAATTTGTCTCAGATAAAAAGTATCTCACCAAACGTTTTATGTGTAAGTTGGGCTACACACCCGACTTTGGCGCGCCCAAAAGCTTTAATGAAAAAGTCACGGCGCGCATGATCTACGAAAGAAGTCCATTATTGACTAAACTGGCAGATAAATGTGCCGTCAGAGATTTAATTTCAGCAAAAGTAGGAAATGACTATTTGGTTCCTCTGGTTGGCGTCTATGGCTGTGCTGATGAAATCGATTTTGAGCAACTACCCAACCAGTTTGTGCTGAAATGTACCCATGACAGTGGTAGTGCCAAGATTTGCCGTGATAAAAGCAAACTTGATGTCACCACGGTCAAGGCGAAAATCAAAGACCACTTGAAAAAGAACATGTATTTCAGAAAACGCGAATGGCACTACAAAGACATTTGCCCCAAAATTCTGATTGAACAATATGTTGATTTATATGTCGATCCAGCAACCCAGTCAGTCATTACCACCTGTCGTGTTCACTGTTTTGAAGGGCGTCCAGAATATCTGGAAATTGATGTACAAGATACCCAAGGTAATGACTATTCAAACATGTATGATACTGAATGGAACTTACAGCCATTTCGTGTCGACCTGAAAGATAACTCACCCGATGCTTTAGCCAAGCCACCACAATTGAAAAATATTATCGAATTGTCAGAAAAACTCTGTTTTGCGTATGGTTATAGTCGAGTAGATTTCTTATTATCTCAGGATCACGTTTACTTCAGTGAAATTACGCTCACCCCAAATGCAGGACGAATGGTGATCACACCAGTAGAATGGGATTTAAAACTCGGTTCACTCTGGCTATCCTATTAACCGTCCATCATGTATTTCGAATCTGTTAGGTACTTATGAAAATAGCTATTGCTGGAACTGGATATGTGGGGTTGTCAAATGCGATGCTATTTGCACAACACCATGAGACCATTGCACTTGATATCTTAGAAAGCAAGGTAGAACTACTAAACAATAAAGTATCACCGATTCAAGATCATGATATTTCGCTATTTTTAAAAGAAAAAAACTTAAATTTTACAGCAACAACCGACAAGCAACACGCTTTTCAAAATGCTGATTTTATTATTATTGCAACCCCCACTGATTACGATCCACAGACCAATTACTTCAATACACAAAGTGTTGAAAGTGTGATTCAGGATGTGCTCGCGATTAATCCTGCCGCGACCATGATTGTTAAATCAACCGTTCCTGTGGGTTTTACCGAGCACGTTAAAAACAAATACCAGACTAAAAATATTATTTTTTCGCCTGAATTTTTACGTGAAGGCAAAGCACTGCACGATAACCTCTACCCATCCCGCATCATTGTTGGAGAGCAATCTGAACGTGCCCAGCAATTTGCAGACTTACTGGTAGAAGGTGCAATCAAACAGGATATTCCTGTACTTTTGACCCATTCAACCGAAGCTGAAGCGATTAAGCTGTTCGCCAATACCTATCTGGCCATGCGTGTTGCTTTCTTCAATGAACTGGACACCTACGCGCAAAGTTTCGGTTTAGACACCAAGCAAGTGATTGATGGGGTCTGTCTTGACCCACGTATTGGCAGTCATTATAACAATCCATCGTTTGGCTACGGCGGCTATTGCCTGCCAAAAGACACCAAGCAGTTGCTCGCAAACTATAACAATGTTCCAAGTAACCTGATTAAAGCGATTGTAGATGCCAACCGTACCCGTAAAGATTTTATTGCCGATTCAATTATCACAAGGAATCCAAGTACCGTCGGTATTTATCGTCTGGTGATGAAAAGCGGTTCTGACAATTACCGTGCCTCTGCAATTCAAGGCGTGATGAAACGCCTGAAAGCCAAAGGTATTGAAATCATTATTTACGAGCCAACCTTTCACGAAGATAGCTTCTTTAAATCGAAAGTTACGCAGGATCTAAATGAATTTAAGCAATCATGTGATGTGATTATTGCCAATCGCCTCTCCAATGAATTGCTAGATGTACAAGATAAAGTTTATACACGAGATATTTTTGGAGGCGATGAATGAAAGTTCTAGTCACAGGCGCTGCTGGATTCATCGGCTTTAGTGTTGCACAGAAACTGCTTGAACGTGGTGATGATGTAATCGGTTTTGATAATTTTAATGATTATTATGATCCAAGCCTTAAAGAAGCTCGTGTCAAACAATTACAACAAGTGGCTGAAAAGAGTGATACAGGTAGCTTCACACTGATCAGAGAAAACCTGGCCAATAAAGCAGTGGTTGATCAGTGTTTTAAAGAACATGCTTTTGATCGTGTTATCCATTTAGCCGCACAGGCAGGCGTGCGTTACTCGCTTGAGAATCCGCATAGCTATGTGGAAAGCAACCTGATTGCCTTTACCAATATCTTGGAAGCATGTCGCTACGCAGAAACACCTCACCTGACCTATGCAAGCACCAGTAGCGTGTATGGGGCTAATACCACGATGCCATTTAGCGAACAGCATGGCGTTGACCACCCTCTACAATTCTATGCAGCGACCAAACGTGCCAATGAATTGATGGCGCATAGCTACAGCCATTTATTTAAACTCCCAACGACAGGTCTACGTTTCTTTACGGTATACGGGCCGTGGACACGTCCAGATATGGCACTCTTTAAGTTCACCAAGCATATTTTTGAAGGTAAGCCGATTCCAGTATTTAATCATGGCAACCATACCCGTGACTTCACCTATATCGACGATATTGTGGAAGGCATTATCCGTACCAGCGACAAGATTGCGACACCGGATGAAAACTGGGACAGCAACCATCCAAACCCTGCAACCAGCAATGCACCATTTAGAATTTTCAACATTGGCAACAATCGCACAGTGAAGTTGATTGAATATATTCAGGCGATTGAAAAAGCTGCTGGTAAGGAGGCGATTTTAGACCTGCTTCCGCTTCAACCTGGTGATGTCCCTGATACCTTTGCAGATAGTTCGGCACTGGAAGACTATGTTAATTATAAGCCAGCAACCTCGGTTGTGGACGGCGTGAAAAACTTTGTGGATTGGTATCGTCAGTATCACAACATTTAAGTAAGCATCCTAAATGCAAAAAAAATCAGGCAAAGTGCCTGATTTTTTATTGCTATCATCACTAATTTTAGCAATGACACCTACTTAGCTTACTGCCAAGATTCTTTGATCCAGTCAGATGGCAAGACATAACGATACCATTTACCACCCCCACCGCTGATCGCATCAGGTGGATTGATCTCACCATGGAAAATAATAATTTTTGCGCCTTTAGGCTTAACGGGTGGTTGGAAGTAAGCAAAAGGAACTTTTCTTAAACAATGGTATTTATAACTCTTACACCAGTCTTTATCCCAATAGCTGAGCTTGCCTTCTTTGTGCATAAACCAAGACAGATATTCTTGCTCGTTACGGAACTTCTCGCGGATTTCATTAAAGTTCTCGCGGAAATATGGCAGAACGTCAGGGAAAGCACCCAGTTTAAAACGATACACTGAACTATTGCCAGTAATACGCCATGGACGTTTCCAATCATGAATCACCAGAAACTCACCTTCGGCCTGAAAGAAGCAATCAATATTATCAACAATCACCACGTCCAGATCGATAAACAATGCATTGCCTTTTAAACCATATAAATCAGGTTCAAAGGTCGAAAGCTTGTTCCAGCCCCGTTCAGGGCTACCCGCAGGCAGATCCAATGATGGAATCGGAAAACATTGAATATTAGGATCAATTCCTTCAGTACGGTCAGTCAAACAGACCATTTTAAATGGCAAAGTCAGATGACGTTTGACCATGTTATAGAGACGGTTAACGTACTCGGCACCATATTTGGTTCCCCATTTCATACACAAAATGACATTGTCTTCAGGAGTTGCCGAATCTTGTTGAATATCTACCATCTGATAACCTTAATTGCTTGAGATATGCTGTCCCGCTTTAGATAAAACTTAAAAACGTTCAGACATATGCACTGAATATATTGCCATCTTAGCATAGAGCCCAGGCTTTTTTTTACTATTAATTCGTCAATAAAAAAGCGAAGCCTAAGCTCCGCCTTTGCACTAATTTGAACTTATTTGATATAAGTTAACCAGTGTGCATATTTCTCATTACGGCCTTGAACCGCATCAAAGAAAGTCTTCTGGATTTCAGTGGTAATCGGGCCACGTGAACCACAACCGATTTCACGGTCATCATATTCACGAATTGGCGTGACTTCAGCCGCAGTACCAGTAAAGAATGCTTCATCTGCAATGTAAAATTCATCACGCGTGATACGGCGCTCAACCACTTCATAACCCAAATCTTTGGCAATGGTAATAACTGTTTGACGGGTAATCCCTTCAAGTGCACCACCAGCCAGATCAGGTGTATGTAACACGCCATCTTTGATCAGGAATACGTTCTCACCCGCACCTTGGCAAACAAAGCCTTGTGGGTCAAGCAACATTGCTTCGTCATAACCTGAGCGAGCAACTTCCTGATGCGCCAGAATCGATACCGTATAGTTACCACATGCTTTTGCTTTACACATGGTCACGTTAGGATGATGGTGTGTAAATGACGAGGTTTTTACACGAATACCACGTGCCATTGCCTCTTCACCTAGATATGCACCCCAACCCCATGCCGCAACTGCTGCATGAATGGTGTTTTCTGTCGCTGCAATGCCAAGCTTTTCAGAACCAATCCAGATCAGTGGACGTAAGTAGCAAGAAGCCAGTTTATTTTCACGCACAACATCAATTTGTGCTTGTTCTAATGTCGCTTGATCAAATGGAACATTCATTTGATAAATTTTTGCTGAATTTAATAAGCGCTTAGTGTGATCTTGCAAACGGAAGATTGCGGTACCATTCGGTGTTTCATAAGCTCTGACGCCTTCGAAGACACCCATACTGTAGTGTAATGTGTGAGTCAGGACGTGAATTTTTGCATCACGCCAATCAACCAATTTTCCATCTTGCCAAATAAAACCATCACGATCAGCCAAACTCATCGCACATACTCCATTTTCTTTTTTACACAATTATTCACTTTCCAATGCTATCGCAGTTGGATCAATTAATCTTTGCCATAACTTGCAAACGATCTCGCGGGTATCGTGCCAATCCGCAGCATTAACTTGCATAGATTGGTTTGCAAGTGCTAAACGGTGGCTCTCAGCTCGTTCACGGAGATAAGCGTGTATTAATGCTGTGGCATCTTCACTGGATAAGCAGCCTGCTTTAGCAGCATCTTCTAGAATTCTTACATTATCGGAAAAATGGGCGAGATCTGTATTCGTCCCACTCCATGCAAGTACAGCATACTGTGCCATAAATTCGATATCAACGATACCACCTGAGTCCTGTTTTAAATGAAAAATACCATGTTTTTTTTGCTCAGAAGATGATCCCAAATGATCTTTCATCTTTTGACGCATTTTTAACACTTCTTCACGCACTTCATTTTCATCACGAACTTGCGTCAGGATCTGGCAGCGAATCTGCTCAAATTGCTGGCATAAACTTTGATCACCCGCAATCGAACGAGCACGGACTAAAGCCTGATGTTCCCATAACCATGCATTTTTCTGTTGATACTGTTCATAGGCTTTTAAACTGGTGACCAACATGCCTGCTTCACCCGAAGGTCGCAGGCGCGTATCAATTTCATAGACACGTCCATCAAGGGTTTGCGTGGTCATCAGCGACATAAATTTTTGTGCCACCCGAATGGCAAACTCAGCTCCACTAATGCCTTTGCGACCATCCGTTTCACTTTGCTCTTCAAGCGCATGAATAAATACCAGATCCAGATCTGAGCCATAACCCAGTTCAATGCCACCTAATTTTCCATACGCAATCACCGCGAAGCCTTTACGGTCCAGACTACAACGTTGCCCGTCATTACCCAAAGGATAACCATGCCGCGCAGCGACAGCTTCATAGGCCAAGCGTAAGGTTGCCTGTACGCTGACTTCAGCAATATCGGTAAGTGCATCCGACACTTTCATTAAAGGACTTTCGGCCAACACATCACTGGCAGCGACTGTCAATACATTGCTCTTTTTAAATAAGCGCAATACCCGCATCTGATCTTCGACTTGGTCAATCTCGATCCGAAGCAATTGCTGACGCAGAGAATCTTCCAGATCCTGACGCTGTGGCAGACCAAAATCCATGGACAGGAATTCATCTAAAAGTACGGGATACTGTGCCAGTTCTTCACAAATCCACGGGCTGACAGTCGACATTTTTACCAGTCGTTGTAATGCACCACGACTTTCCATCAGCATCACCAGATACACGGTACGGCGTAATACGGATTCAACCAAAGGCATTAAACGTAATAAAGCCACTTGCGGCTGATCGGACTGTAAAATCGCTTCAATCAGATGAGGCCAAAATTTCTTTAAACGCTCTAAGGCACTGGCAGGAATTTTACGTAAGGCTTGTCCATGCCAGAAGTTTTGGATCAGATTCTTGGCATTGTCATCAAGTACCGCATTGAGTTTTTGCTCAAGCTGGACAAAGTCATCCACAGGTTCAGAAAATTCTTTTTCCTGAATCAGCTGTTTGAACTGGACTTTGACCTTGTCACGCTTCTGATTCAATACTTCTAGGAATGCAGGCCAATCGGCAAAGTCTAAGGTATCCAGCATCCGCTGTCTCAGTTCAGGTTCGGTTGGCAAAGACTGGGTTTGCTGATCATTCAAGGCCTGAATCGCATGCTCTACCCGTCTTAAAAATAGATAAGCATCTTCTAGATCAATCACTGCCTGCTGATCCAGCAACTCCGCTTCACCTAAATGATGCAAATTGACCAGACATTGACGATCTTGCAGTTCACGCTTCGATCCACCGTAGATGAGCTGGAACACCTGCACAATAAATTCGATTTCACGAATCCCGCCTGCGCCAAGCTTAATATCCTCTTCGATATTACGGCGCATGACTTCACGTTCGATCATGGCTTTCATTTCACGCATAGCTGCGAAAGCTGAATAATCGACATAACGACGGAATACGAACGGACGCGACATGTCCAGTAACTCTGCACCCGCTTTGCCGCCCGTAATCACGCGTGCCTTAATCCATGCATAGCGCTCCCATTCACGCCCATGCTGGCTCAGATATTTTTCCAAACCACTATGGCTAATTGCCAAAGCCGAGCCATCGCCCCACGGACGCAAACGCATATCAACACGGAATACAAAACCATCGGCAGTAATGTGATCCAATAGGTAAATTAATTTCTGTCCCCACAAAATGCAGAACTGCTGCACATCAATACATTTACGTCCATTGGTTTCACCCTGTTCATCAAAGGCAAATATCAAATCGATATCACTAGACAGATTCAGTTCTTGAGCGCCCAGCTTACCCATGCCAATGACAATCAGATCCTGCAACTGGCCTGAATAACCGATCGGTTCGCCATGCTTGGCGAGTAAAGGTGGTAAAGCAAAATCTTTGGCAGCACAAATACTGGCATCAGCAAAATCAGATAGTTCTCGCGTCAGTGTGACCACATTGGTTAATTGATTGGCATCTTGCCAAATCCAGCGAAACATCAACTTGGCACGTAAAACACGTAAAGCCTTCATCCATGCTTGTTCATTACTGCATTCAGCTACAGCCTGCTGAACTTTTTGATAGATGGTTTCAGTCGACAATGTATCAAGAAAGTGATCTTGGTTATAATCTTGTTCTAGTTCTGCTTGGTATAAATTTAAAACTTGTTCAGCGTATTGGCTTGCGACCAAGGTTTTTTGTAGCTGTTCCGCATTCATATAAAAAGGCTCGACTGATGTCATCTCATCTTGGTTAGTTATATCAGTTACAAGCTTATCTTTAAAATCTCTTTAGACTAATTTTGCTTTAGTTTTTGCCTGGCTTGTACATAAATCAACCTGCTCACGTTCTATCGGAAGCAGCACTGTAAATACTGTGCCTTCCCCTTCATTGGAAGTCACATTGATTTCACCCAAATTCATTTCCACAAAGCGCTTGCATAAACTTAAACCGAGTCCGGCACCCTTTTCTCCTGCTGTACCTTTATAGCTCATGGTAATGCGCGGCTGAAACAAGTCTTTAATTTGCTCTTGGGTCATACCCAAGCCTGTGTCTTTGACATAAATCTCGACATAGGTACCCTTATGTTGCGCCTGAATATAAACTTTGCCTGAGCCATCGACATCGGTAAATTTCAGTGCATTGGAGACCAGATTCTGAATCACCGAGGTGATCATATTCATATCGGCATAGACTTTCAGGTTTTCATCGACTTCGTTAATCAGTTGAATATTCTTTTTAATCGCCAAAGTTTTCAGGATATCGGTCACAATATTGGTGATCTGACGTAACTTGAAGTTAATGGGATGATAGACAAAACGACCACCCTCTGCCATTGCCCAATTCAGTAAGCTTTCCAATAAGTTATAAGTGGACTGCGAGGTATCATAAAGATAATCAGCAATATTCTGAATACTTGACTCATCCAAGGTATCACGCTCTTTCGCGAGTATTTCCGAGAAGCCTAACAAGCCATGAAATGGTGCACGTAAGTCATGGGAAATAATGGAAAAGAATTTGGTTTTACTAAAATTCAGTGCGGCTTCTTGTTCATATAACTCTTTGAGTTCATCATGGTTAAACTTCAATTCCAGCTGTTGCATGAAGTTAATGCAATGCTCTTGTAGCAATTGTTTTTGTAATTCACTAAAGCCTTGTGCCGCATCATCAAACAGGATGATATAACCGAGTGAGGTCTGGTCTGGATGCCTGAGGTGTAAGGCTATTGCCGACTGGACTTTCTTTTTAATCGGATGTAAAAATGCCAATAGGGTTTGATATTGTGGATGATCACAGTCGACCAGATCACCATTTACAAATAGGGTATTTAAGCTTTTGGTAATCTTGGAAGCATCAATCGCTTGTAACTTTTCAGGACAACGATGCCAAAGGTAAGGTTCCTGATGAAAAGCGAGTAATGCGGTACTGGTTTGCAACAGTTTACGATTGAATTGTAAAAATTGCTCAAGCAGGTTCTGCTCTGAGTTTAGCCCCAAAGAAAGAGAGATTTTACAAGCACTTAGCTTTTCGGCTTGCTGTAGTTCTAATAATTGAATCGCCATTCCCGCCTCTCGAATATTATCGTTATACGGTTCTTTACGTTTTATAGAAAAAATGTGAAAACTATCACTTAGTATTAACAAACTTTAACAGAAAAGGCAATTGTTGATTCAATCAATTCGCAACAAAACGTGAAATTTCATTGAATTTAAACCTAGAATAAATTTTGAAAGATGCTTTTAAATAACATGTCTCTCTTTGTTTTAGTATTTATCTATTTAACTTAACAGCAATAAAAAATATTGGAACAGATTGAATTTCCATTGGAAAACTTAGAAAGCTTTTTATTCCCAATGACAAAAATGAAAGTAGATGATCATCTAACAGAAAAGGAATTTTCGGCAATCATCAACACGATCCATTATCAAGTATGCAACATCTCCAGAGCGGTTCAGATGAAGTAATAAAAAACCCAGTTTATGCTGGGTTTTTATCTTTTCTATAGTCATTCCATTGTTTTAAAAATTCTGGATGACTAAATAATGATTGATCAAGAAATTTTTCTGCAAATGCTATAAATTCTTTATGCATTCCATAAGCAACTATAAAACTATTCATTAGAAAACCAAGGTGATAACTAGAACTTGCAGCGATCCAAATTAAAGTGATCTGCTCACCTGGAGCCATAGAGTTGCTGACTAAATCTTTATAAAAAGATTCATCAGTGGGGCTCAATTTCTCATTTTCAATCAATTTATAAATCGATTCATACATATAAAAATAAGCATAAAGTTGCTCATATCCTTTGCCATTACTAATCTTATTAACAAAATACTGGAATTCATTTGAAACGTTTTTTTGATCTATTTTTTCCAAATTTCTCCATTTTGTTCCAAGTAATCTAAGAAACTCTTTATAGATCGCATTTGTTAATTCTGAAGCACTTAGGTTTCCTTTTTTTGTTACTACATTTAATTGTTCAAATTTTTCTCTTTTATAATTAAGTAAGGAATAAAACATTTCATTAAAAATAGCTCGACGCGATTCATTCATTTGTTCTTTATGATTTTTTCTCGCAATATCGAGTTGTAAATTTGAAGTTTTCTGAAGGGATTGATTAGTTTCAATTTGCTTATTTGTAGAATATAAAACTACACATAATGTTAAAAGTGTAAATAAGGTATTTAAACTTCCATAAATATCACCTATTGCTCCTAGATTTTCACCATAATCGAGTTTCTGGCCCAAGAAAACACTACTTGATAAAGCAAAGAAACGAGGAAAATAAATCCAAGAAAAAAATAAGGTTAAGATAAAAATACTATATCTAATACCTGGATATTGTACCCAATACCTTTTAATTTTTTGCCACAACGTTTCTTCTTTAATTAAATCAAATTGTAATGGTGGAGTTTTATTTAAACTGAGTGGCATACGTTTCTACCAAAGATATTAAACCATTGCGCATTTCTTCACGCGTCTGTCTGTATAACTGCACCAGCTTCTGTTCTTGTTCTGAAAGCTCACTTCCCTTCACTTCTGTTGTCCCCCACAGAATAAATGAAATATTAAAGCAACGATCTTCAAGACGATCTAACTGGTCCATATCAAGTGGTGCACTATGCTTTTCATAACGCACCACAGAATTCTTTTTGACCTGCAATATTTTCAAAAAATTCTATCTAAGTTTAGTTAGCACAAATATTATAGTAAACATATCAATAATAAGCATTAAAAAACCCCAAGCCTTTAATACCAGCTTGGGGTCTTTGAATCTTGGTCCCGAGGGTCGGACTCGAACCGACACGTCATCTCTGACAGCGGATTTTGAGTCCGCCGCGTCTACCAATTTCACCACCTCGGGAAGAGTGCGATGCTTTGTTTTGCGTATAATAACCTGTTTGATTTTATTGTCAAACACTAACTTACGCTTATTGCTCACTTTTAAATCACTCAGATATTTTTCTCTCAATAAACATACGAACTCAGCGAGAAAATGCAAAAAAGACTATACTACGCCCAATTTTTGCAATGTTTTAGATGTATGCAACTCTCCGACTTTTCGTTTGATCTCCCCGATGAACTTATTGCTCGCTACCCATTAGACAGTCGTAGCGCATCTCGCCTGCTCCATATCGATAACCAAGGTCAATATCATGACCATGCCTTTACCGATATCCTCGATCTACTTGAAGACGGTGATTTGCTGGTACTGAACGACACCAAAGTCATGAAAGCACGCTTAAAAGGCAAACGTGCTACAGGGGGCGCAATCGAAGTGCTGGTTGAACGCATGTTGGACACCCACACTGCTCATTGCCATATCAAATCAAGTAACTCACCTAAAGCAGGCGCAGAACTGTATATCGGTGAAGATGCTGTACCTGTCACCGTACAAGGTCGCCATGAAAATCTGTTCGTGGTGAGGTTTTCACAACCGATTTTGTCGATACTGGATCAATACGGTCAGCTCCCGATTCCACCTTATTTCAATCGTGAAGCCGAAGAGATTGATACTGAACGTTATCAAACTGTGTTCCATGATCCTGAAAAAATTGCCAGTGTTGCTGCGCCAACAGCCAGTCTGCATTTCGACCAAGGCTTATTAGAAAAACTAGAAGCAAAAGGCGTGCAAAAAACCTTTGTGACCTTGCATGTCGGTGCAGGGACTTTTATGCCTGTACGCACTACAGACATTACCAATCACATTATGCATAGTGAATGGTGTGATGTACCGCAAGCCACGATTGACCTAATTTTAGAAACCAAAGCACGCGGTAATAAAGTGATTGCGGTAGGCACTACAGCGACTCGTGCGCTGGAAAGTGCAGCACAAGCAAATCAAGGCAAAATTGCAGCTTGGACAGGTGATACCCAGATCTTTATTTATCCAGGTTATCAGTTCTGTATCGTGGATCGTTTGATTACCAACTTCCATTTACCAGAATCGACCTTATTAATGCTGGTTTCAGCTTTGTCGAATCGGGATAATATCTTGGCTGCTTATAAACATGCAGTGGAACAACGCTATCGCTTCTTTAGTTATGGCGATGCAATGTTGGTGGACAAGCTCGACGCTTAAAACAGATCAATAGGCTAAATTCAGGTTTAGCCTATTTTTTTCAGAATAGATTAAACAGACCACTGTTTATTAAAATAAAAAATACCGCCCGATTCAGATTATATACTTCTTAGTTTCTGAAATTTAAAGCATAATTCAGCTCATACAAAGCAATTATAATGACATAAAATCTCCATGCCGATCGAAACAGTACAACAAGCTCTCCATATCCGACGTAAAAAAAATGCGCAGGTGTTCCGTAATATCGCCCGTTTGTGGGAGGCTGGACAAAAATCGCATAGCGATCAGGATTTGTTAGATGCGCTGCATCCTTGGCGTGAAGATCATAATCTGTGTTTTTTTAATGTCCTTCCCTACCTGCTGGGCATCATCAGTATCGGAACGCTGGTCTTTGGCTATTTTCTGCATCCGCATATTCAATATATCTGGAGTCTGCTCGGGGCATTTCTGACCGGTTTTCTTGCTTATCTATTGTATGAACCGCAAGAACCACTGACTCGCGTGATTCGTTATTTAGAAGAACGCATAACCGTGCTGCGTTATGGTTTACAGTTCCAGCAACTGCCTGCTTATTTACCCATTCAGGCGCAACCACTGCTAGTGATGAGTAAATTAAAGCAACATTTTCCCTTATTTAATCGTGGTAGTGAATCCAACGAAATCACGCACTATGCATCAACGACGTGGAATGATGGCACGACCACGCATCAAGTGCTGCTTTTTCAATATCACTACGTCAATGAAATGCCGATTTTACAAGATCAAAGTAACGATAAGAAAATCGTCAAAGAGATTCATAAGGATTTGTGGGGCGCTTTTATTTTTCAAATGCCCAACTTAGGGATTGCTGTCAGTAATCAGCGTTCCCGTTTTTTTGAACCCTATAATAGTTCATGGCAAAGCAGCGATATTTTGATTAATCAGGAATTGAATATTTTTGGACTGAATCAACATCAGTTAGCCAAGGAAATCAGCCCGAGTTTAACCTTAAAATTACATGATTTTTTTCAACATTTTACAGGTGATTTAATTTATCATCATCAAGAGCAAATCCTGTGTTACGTGGGCGAACAAAATCTTTTCCAAACCGCCAGTAAACGCAGTGAAATTCATGATATTCCAGCATTACGCGGACACTTGCGCACCATGACCATGCCGCAATATCAGAAATTTCAACAATTGATGCTGAATGTAATTCAATAATTCTCCCAAGCTCTCTTTTAATAAAGCGAGAATTTAAGGGAAATAACAATAAGGGGAATGTGATGACAGGTTTACTGATCTTTTTGGGGATTTTTGTAGTGCTGATCGTATGGGGCGTTTCTATTCGCAACAACATCGTACGATATTTTAATGCCACCAAACGTGCGTGGTCAGAAGTGGCTAACTTCGAGCGTCAAAAAGTAAAGACATTGGAAGCTCTTGAAGCAACACTGGATCAATATACCCAGTTTGAAAAATCAACTTTGGAAAAAGTCACTGAGTTACGTCAACAGATTCTGAATCTTAATGTCAATGACACGGATATTTCACAGTTACAACAGATTGAAAAAATGAGCAAAGAGCTGATCCGCAGCTTAAATGTGGTGGTTGAGAATTATCCTGAACTTAAAGCGGATGCGCTGTATAGCAAAATGATGGATGACATTCAAGAACAAAATGAAAATGTCGGTGCTGCTATCACCATCTTTAACCGTAACGTGGAATTGTTTAATAACCAGATCGAAGTGTTTCCAAACAACTTGATCAATACCCTAACCTTATCCAAGAAGACGATTCGTCCGTTTAAAGATAATCTGGCGACTGAAAATTTTGACTATAAGCCGAATTTTTAGTGCGGTAGTTAAACATATTAGCGTCTTATAGTTATCTCACTCATTTCAGTAAAAACCTTCGGTTGGGGTTACTTTTGTTTTGGCAAAAGTAACCAAAACCATTTGTTAGACTGACGGTACATCCCTGCTACCGCAGGCTAACGCGGCGGCATCCATGCCGCCATCTCGATAGCAAATTTCCTCACAAATGCCGCATTAAAAAATGCAAAAACCTTATTCACGTAAATCAGTATTTGCTCATCAACATTCGAACAAATATCACCAAAAACTTATCAAACTAAATCTATTTTATCTCTCGCTACATTTAGTAGTAGAACTGGACGCCATAATCAAGGAAAATAGCCGCTTTTGATCAGCGAACTGTTTTTTCGCCTTGATGGATAGTGTCATGAAATTTGAAAAATTAGGCCAGTCGGGGCGCGCCCGTCGTGGTCGACTCACTTTAGAGCATGGTGTGGTTGAAACACCTGTATTTATGCCGGTCGGTACTTACGGTACTGTGAAAGGCATGTTGCCACGCGATATTGAAGACATTCAGGCACAAATTATTCTGGGTAATACCTTCCATCTTTACTTACGTCCTGGCTTGGAAGTCATTAAAGAGCACGGCGGTCTGCATGAGTTTATCAAATGGGATAAACCGATTTTGACCGACTCTGGCGGTTTCCAGGTCTTTAGCTTGGGCGCAATGCGTAAGATCAAAGAAGAAGGTGTCACCTTCCGTTCGCCAATCGATGGTTCAAAAGTATTCCTGTCTCCAGAGATTTCAATGGAGATTCAACAGGTACTCAATTCAGACATCGTGATGATTTTTGATGAATGTACCCCTTACCCTGCGACACATGAAGAAGCGCAAAAATCATTGCAGCTTTCTTTACGCTGGGCAAAACGTTGTAAAACCCACCACCATGATGAGCTCAAGAATAAAAATGCTTTATTCGGCATCATTCAAGGTGGCATGTACGAAGACCTACGTGATGAGTCACTGAAAGGCTTGTTAGAAGTTGGTTTTGATGGTTATGCGATTGGTGGCTTGTCAGTAGGTGAACCGAAAGAAGAAATGATCAAGGTACTTGATTATTTACCAAACAAAATGCCACAAGACAAACCACGTTACTTGATGGGTGTAGGTAAACCAGAAGATATCGTGGAAGCGGTGCGCCGTGGTGTCGATATGTTTGACTGCGTGATGCCAACCCGTAATGCACGTAATGGTCATTATTTTGTGACCGATGGTCTGGTGAGAATCCGTAACAGCAAATATCGTCATGATAAAGGGCCATTAGACCCACATTGCGATTGCTACACTTGTAAAAACTTTACACGTGCCTATTTATATCATTTAGAGAAGTGCGGTGAGATGCTGGCGTCAATGCTCGGCACAATCCATAACTTGCGTTACTACCAGCGCCTTACGCAAGGCATGCGTGATGCACTGGATAACGGCACATTTGATGAATACGTTCAGGACTTTTATGCACGTCGTGGATTAGACGTTCCACCTTGCCCTGAAGATTAATTCATCAAGATTTGCGCCTGATCGCAAGACAAGGTACATTGCAAAACGAATTGGAATTTATTGTTAATTTTTTGGCTTTTTAATTTTAGGAAAACGAAATGAGTCTTTTCATCTCTACTGCTCACGCTGCCCCTGCTGCGACACAAGGTCCAAGCTTGATGGCTAACTTGTTGATGATCGCGGTATTTATCGCAATTTTCTACTTCTTGATCTGGAGACCACAAGCGAAACGTGCCAAAGAACATCGTTCTTTGATCGAGAGCTTGGGTGTAGGCAGCGAAATCGTGTTTGCTGGTGGTTTAATGGGGAAAATTATCAAACTCGAAGGTGACTTTGCAGTTGTTGAACTCACTCGTGGTGTTGAAGTAAAAATCCAGCGTGCGAGTGTCATTTCAGTATTACCTGAAGGCACATTAAATAACCTTTAATCATAAAATAGTCGTGCCTCAGCACGACTTTTTCATTTAAGAAGAAAGCGAATGCGTTACCCTGCATGGAAATATTTACTGATCCTGGTTGTCCTTGTGATCAGTACGTTATATGCACTTCCAAGTCTGTATCCAGATGAACCTGCTGTCCAGATTTCTGGGGCCAAAGCAGGCACCAAGATTGATCAGACTATCGTGCAAAAAGCTGAGCAGATTTTAAAAACTGCCGATATTAGCAGTCACGACAATAGCTTCACCAACAACGCGGCATTATTACGTTTAAGTTCTTCTGAAGCGCAGTTAAAAGCGAAAGAAGTCCTTCGTCGTGATCTCGGTGATGACTATGTCGTTGCACTCAACCTTGCACCAACCACACCTGAGTGGTTGCAGAAGATTGGTGCGAAACCGATGAAACTCGGTTTGGACTTACGTGGTGGTGTACACTTCTTGCTCGAAGTCGACATGGATAAAGCAATTAGTCAGCGTATGGAAACATCTGCGACTGATCTGCGTCGTCAATTCCGTGATAACAAAATCAAATTTAACAATCTGGCGTTAAACAACAACACCATTACTGTCCAGTTTGCAAACAATGCAGACCGTGATGCAGCGACTGATTTCTTGCGTCGCAATGGGAATGAGTTTACACAACAGGCTGTTGCGACTTCATCTGGTGCAACCTTAAGACTGAATTATACCGATACACGTCGTCAGGAAATTCAATCTTATGCAGTCAACCAAAACTTAACCACCTTACGTAACCGTATTAACGAACTAGGTGTGGCAGAAGCTTTGGTACAAACACAAGGTAGCAACCGTATTGTGGTTGAATTACCCGGTGTTCAGGATACAGCGGAAGCAAAACGTGTCTTGGGTCGTACAGCAAACTTAGAGTTCCGTCTGGTTGCGGATAGTAATGATCAATATATCGATCCATATACGGGTAAATATAACGGTCAGCCACTTCCTCCAGGCACTGAAGTGTTCGCTTACCAATCACTTGATAGCGGTCGTCAGTTGCTGTTGCAACGTAACCGTATCTTGACGGGTGAACGTGTTCAAAACGCAAGCTCTGGCTTTAGTCAGGACTCAGGCGGCGCCGAAGTTAACATCACGCTAGACACTGCGGGCGGTAAGCTCATGTCAGATGCAACGCGTGGTGCTGTCGGCAAACGTATGGCGGTACTGTTTATTGAAAATAAACAAAAAATCTCTTACGTTGCAGACCCGAACACAGGCGTTCAAACCGAAGTTCGTACCCCATATACTGAATCTGTCGTGATCAATGCTGCAACCATTCAGGCTGTGCTTGGTTCACAATTCCGTATTACAGGTCTAGATTCACCACAGGAAGCGGCTGAACTTGCTTTAATGCTTCGTGCAGGTGCACTTGCTGCGCCGATGTACTTCGTAGAAGAACGTGTGGTTGGTCCAAGCTTAGGTCAGGAAAACATTGACAAAGGTGTGTTATCGACTCAGATCGGCTTCTTGCTGGTTGCGATCTGGATGGTGGTATTCTTCCGTTTATTCGGTTTAATCGCAAACTTTGCCTTGGTCTTTAACCTTGCCATGATCTTAACCGTAATGTCTTGGATTGGGGCTTCCCTCACCTTGCCAGGTATTGCGGGTATCGTCATTACCATCGGTATGGCGGTCGATGCCAACGTCCTGATCTGTGAACGAATACGGGAAGAAATGCTCTGGGGCGCCTCGCCAAAACAGGCGATTGTGGCGGGTTATGATCGAGCCTATAACACCATTCTTGACTCGAACTTAACCACATTCCTCGTTGCGTTTATCTTATTCGCTATTGGTACAGGCCCGATTAAAGGCTTCGCTGTGACCTTGATGATTGGTATTGTGTGTTCGATGTTTACTGCAATTACCGTAACTCGTGCCATCGTACAGCTCATTTATGGCAAACGCCGTAATTTGAAAAAGTTGAGTATTTAAGGAGATTCACATGACTGATCTGACTCAACAAGACTCAAAACAATACGGTCGCCCGGATAACCTGAAAATTATCCCGTTCATGAAGATTGCCAAACCTGCGGCTATCTTCTCGATCCTGCTGACGATTGCGAGTATCTTCTTTATCGCGACCAAAGGTCTAAACCTCGGTTTGGACTTCACTGGCGGTATTTCTGCTGAATTGAACTACAAGCAAGGTGTGCAGCCTTCGCAAGTGGTGCAGGCACTTGATCGTGCTGGCTTTAAAGATGCAGTGGTACAAACTCTAGGAAGTAATACGGATCTGATCGTCCGTATGCCTGTACAAGAAGATCTGGACGTCGAAGACCTGAGCAATAGCATCACCAAAGCCGTTCAATTGCCAAATAACACCGTAGAAGTTCATAAAGTGGACTCTGTCGGTGGTGCAGTAGGTAATGAACTTTATGTGCGTTCTGCGGGTGCAGTGGCGCTTGCATTGATCTTGATGCTGATCTACGTGACCATCCGCTTCGAGTTTAAACTCGCGATGGGTGCGGTCATGTCGTTATTCCACGACATCGTCATTATTATCGGTGCATTCGCATTGTTCCAATGGCCTTTCGACTTAACCGTATTGGCTGCGGTACTTGCGGTGATTGGTTTCTCGCTCAACGATAACATCGTTGTATCGGATCGTATCCGTGAGAACTTCCGTAAGATTCGCGGTGCCACACCTCGTGAAATCGTTGATATTGCACTGACAGAAACCTTACGTCGTACCATCCACACCTCGATGACTTTATTACTCGTGGTACTTGCCATGATGTTCCTGGGTGGTGATGGCTTACACTGGTTCTCTGTTGCCATGTTTGTCGGTGTATTCGTGGGAACTTACTCATCGATTTATATCGGTACAGCATTCGCTTTATGGCGTGGTCTGAATCGTCAGGACTTTATTGTTCAAGTTAAACCTGAATTTGAAGAAGAAGAGATTCCTTAAACCCTCTCCTCTTGGATTCAAATAAAATGCCAGCAATTGCTGGCATTTTTTATCGCGTTAAAATCTGCAATACCTGTCGGCCTTAATGCTGAACAATCTGAATTTTTGGAAACTGAAAACCTCGGCAAGATTGCTCTGCCCGCCATGCGATAGTCACCACAATTTTCTGGTTCAGGATAAAGTTCTGATACGCAAAAGTTCCAATCAATGGATGTGAACACATGCCACCCTGATTTGAGGGATGAACCTGCGTATTCAAGCTATTCAGATCCAGACGAATCCCTAAACCTGAGGCTTTTAAAATCGCTTCTTTGGTGGTCCAGACTTTAAACCAATATTCCAGATCCTGATCTTGCTGTTGCCAAATCTGGTATTCCTCGGGATGAAATGCATGCTGCGCCAAAGCATCGTAACGAACTTTTCGATCTAGCTCCTCAACATCAATGCCGATATCTTGAACACGCTCACTCATTGCCAACGCATAATATTGCTGACTATGCGAATGATTAAAATGTAAGGAATGAGAGCTTAAAAAAGGTTTGCCATGCTCATGTTTGGCAAAAATCAATTTGTCTATGGCACAATCCAGTTGCTGGGCAAGCAACTGATTACGTCGGGCCTGAATCTGCTGTTTTTTATAATGATTAAAGCTTCTTAAATCAGCAAAATCTGTTTTCTTCTTTTCAAGCAGTTGAGCCAATGCCTGAACATGGATTTCGATTTCACGTGTCGTCATTGGCTTAACCTGATCTTATCTATGCTTAAAATTTAACAAGATCGCCTTTGAGCGCAACACTCGCTACCGCCATGCCTTTATAGCATTGATAGGTGGTTGAGCTTTGTGCTTCATTCTTTTTAAAATAGCTCACAATATTCGTCACAGCATTGGCGCCACGTGCTTTCGCAGCTTTGTCTAACTGTATCAATGCAGAACGAAGCACCCAGTCACATGACTTTTCAGCAGACTTACCAAAGCCATTGGTCTTCTGATTGGTCACGATATCTTGTTCTAACACCTTGCCACCTGCTTTATTTCCTTTCAGATAGAACTTTACGCTCCCATCTAAAGTACCATCAGCAACCGCACGATCTACAGCAGCTTTAAAATCAAAATTATGTACAGTATCGGCAGCTTGAACAGATGCAGCAAAACCTGTGCTTAAAATTGTTGCTAGAAATAATTGTTTCATTGACATTATTATGCCCCTCGTTATGTTACACGTTTAAAAATCAGTGACGTATTAATACCGCCAAAAGCAAAGTTATTGCTCATCATTATATTGATATCACTCGTCCTTACCTGTTGAGTAATATAATCCAGATCACCGCATTGTGGATCGATTTCATCCAGATTCAGGGTGGGAATCAATTGTCCGCGTTGCATCATTTCAATTCCTAACCACGCCTCGATCGCACCACAAGCACCTAAAGTATGTCCAAAATAGCTTTTTAAGGAACTAATCGGTTTACGTCCTAATATTCGTGCAGTGGCCTGACTTTCTGCAATATCACCCTGATCGGTAGAAGTTCCATGTGCATTGACATAATCAATCTGGCTGGCATCCAGCTTGGCATCTTTAAGCGCCATTTGCATGCATTGTCCCATTCTTTCAGTATCAGGTCTGGTGACATGCTGTCCATCGGTATTGCTTGCATAGCCAATAATTTCAGCATAGATCGTGGCGCCACGCTGCTTGGCATGTTCATATTCTTCAAGAATCAGGCTACCTGCACCTTCACCAATCACTAAGCCATCACGTTGTGTATCAAATGGACGGGGTGATTTTTCAGGACGATCATTCATTCCACTGGTGGCCAATAGCACATCAAAGACGGCTGCTCCTGCCGCACTCAGCTCCTCTGCGCCGCCTGCAATCATGACCGTCTGTTTGCCATATTTAATCGCTTCATAAGCCTGACCAATGGCCATTGAGCCTGAGGTACATGCGCTTGAAGTCGGTAAGGTTAATCCTTTTAAGCCGAAGTAGACCGTCATATTCACGGCGCTGGTATGGGACATCATCCGGATATAAGTGGTGGCATTGATCTTACTCATATCCTGATCAATCAACATATTACCAAACTCGCGAACGGCATCGACGCTACCTGCCGAAGAACCGAAAGCCACCCCAGCATCGCCACTTTTCAGGATCTCGTGATCAATAAGCCCTGCATCCTGTAATGCATTTTCCGCACTGATCACGGACATAAGTGCAACCCGCCCCATACCACGCGTGACCTTGCGGTTAAAATGCTTGGCAACCTGAAAGCTACTAACAGGTCCCGCCAGCTTGGTTCTTAAATCTGGATATTGCTCCCACTCAGGCATATAGCAAATGCCACTTTTACCTGCATGGAATTGCGCAAAAATTTCATCCGCAGTTTCGCCTAATGAGGTAATACCTGCCATGCCTGTCACCACAACACGCTTCATCAGATCAGTCCTCCATTGACCGAAATCACCTGACGGGTAATATACGATGCCTCATCTGAACACAAGAATTTCACCACAGCAGCAACTTCATCGACCTGTCCCATACGTTGCATTGGAATCATTTTTAAGGCGTGCTCTTTAACTTCTTCAGTGACCATTTCGGTTTCAATCAGGCCTGGTGCAACACAATTCACCGTAATTTTGCGCTTGGCTAATTCCAGAGCCAATGCTTTAGTCGCGCCGATCAGCCCTGCTTTTGCTGCACTATAATTCACTTGTCCACGATTGCCCATAATCCCAGATACCGAAGAAAGTGTGACAATACGTCCACCTTTACGCAAATGGATCATCGGCATAATCAAAGGCTTAAGCACATTATAAAACCCATCTAACGAGGTCGAAATGACTTCATCCCAGTCCTGATCGGTTAAAGCTGGAAATGCACCATCATGAGTAAGACCCGCATTCAGCACCACGCCATAGAATGCTCCATGCTGCTCTACATCTTGTTCTAATAGGCTTTTAACCAGTTCCCGTTGATTCACATCAAATAATAAATAATGGCTGTTTTGCCCAAGACTTTGAATCTGTTCAACCACTTGAGCGGCTTCAGCTTCACGCGAACGCGCATGAATGGTGACATCAAAACCCGCTCGAGCCAGTTGCAATGCAATTGCTTTACCAATGCCACGACTTGAGCCTGTCACTAATATTCTTCTATTCATTGTTGTTCCTAAAACGATAAAGTCTGTGTCGATGGATCTGTCGGCTCATAAACACTTAACATGGCACTAATCACCTGCGCATTGCAGTGAATTTCACAAGAAAACTGCCCTAAGCCTTCATGCAGATATTGCTGTTCAACTCGAATTTTCAGTGTCTGCCCAAGTGAAAAATAGGCAAAAGGTAATTGAAGTTTTCGTGTTCCCAATAGGAAGCCGACCTTGGGCGCTTGCTGTAATTGCTGTCCCATCCAACCAGAATAAGCACTAATGGTCTGTGCCATAATTTCAATGCTTGTCCATGTTGGCAAACCTGCTGCTTCACAGAACATTAACTCAGGTCGAATGGTCAGTTCAGCAATCGCATAACCTTCATTGGCCTCAACCAGATGATCAATAAAGACCATGGGCTGTTCGTGCGGAATATATTGAATTGCATCCAGTTTCATTTATGTTCCCACACCAAATAATAAGCTGATATTACTGCCCCCAAAGGCAAAAGAGTTACTCAACACATAATGAATATTCCCCGTCTGCTGAGAATCAGTGACATAGTGCTGATCCGCCAAATCAGGATCAATTTCTGTGTGTTGATGTAATGGCAACCAGTTCTGATCTTTTAATAGCTGGGTACAAATAAAAGCCTCTATCGCACCCGCCGCACCCAAACAATGCCCTGTCTTGTGCTTGGTACTGCTTAATGCCACATGCTGAGCGGAAAAGATTTGCCGAACTGCCTTGATTTCCATTGCATCATTTTGCGGTGTGGCAGTCCCATGCAAATTAATATATCCCACCTGTTCAGGTGCAATCGCAGCACTCTCTAAAGCGCGCTGCATCGCTGTTGCAGCGCCTAAACCTTCAGGATGAGGTGCAGAAATATGCCATGCATCCATCGACTCACCCACACCGTAGAGCATAATGGGTGCAGATGCCTTAGTTAGTAAAAATAATGCAGCAGCTTCACCAATATTAATTCCATCACGATTGATACCGCAGGGTTGGCAAATATCAGCAGATAAGCTTTCCAGACTATTAAACCCGTTTAAGGTCAATTGACATAAGCTATCGACACCACCCACCAATACCGCATCTGCCAATCCAGCCTGAATTAAACGCTGTCCCGCAGCAAATGCTTTGGCACTCGATGAGCAAGCCGTCGAAATAGTATAAGCAGCGCCCTGCCAGTCTAGATAATGTTGCAGTACTTTTGCCAGACAGCCCATTTCCTGTGGCTGATGTGAAATTTCAAGCGTTTCATCCCCATTAAAATACTGCTTGAGTAATTTCTCACTGTCAGAAATGCCTGAGGTTGAAGTTCCCATCACAATACTGAGACGTTTTGGATCAATCCCCGCAATCTGCTGTTGAAGCTCACCCTCAATTTTTTGCAGCGCAGTCAAGGCAAAACGTAGATTCCGCGAATCAAATGTCTTTAAAGACTCTGGCACGGTTTCAATTAATGCATCTGCATAACGCCCTACCCAAACTGGACGATCAGCTAAAAATCCTGTTTCCAGTGTTAGGGTATTGTCAGGCGTCGTTAAACGTTCGCGAATGTGCGGAATATCCTGACCTAATGCGGATAGTCCGACACTGAGGGGAATACCAACCGCTTGCAACGGTGCTTGCTGAGATAAAGAGTGACTCATGGCTGCATCCCTTGCTCAGATTGATCACTATTTAAGGTATTTTCAATCGGACTTAAAGTCATGCGATAAGGGACTTGCACATTATCCAGCTCAATTGAACTGCCATTTTTCTGGATCTGCAAAATGACTTTCTGCTGAATCAACACCTGCTGCTGATACTCGCCATTTTTAACAGTGACGCCCTGCTGTCCCAAGGTTGCAAATTCAGGATAAGTTGCAAATAAAATATCCCGAACCACAAACTCAAAAGGAAGTAAGCGCATCTGGTCAATGCGTTGCTGTACCTTGACCTGCTGTCCATCAAACTGCAACTGAAACAAGGCTTGTCCTGTCAGCCCAAGACCCACCAGACTAAGCTGTTGTCCCTGCTGCTGCTGATATAGCAAAAAACTAAAGCTCTTGTCTTTCCACTGCACTTCAACTTGATCTTGTCGTTGATATTGCTGCGCAGGCCAATGACTGCTTTGCAGCCCTTGCGCATGCGGTGTCAGCTGACAGCCCGTAAATACTAATACACTACAGCACAATAGGCTGGTCCAAATCCGTTGCATATTAAACCTCAAAGGCTTTCTCTTGCGCCACGCCATCACGGCAATACTCAGCCAGAGTACTTAAACGGCGCTTGGCATTTTTATGAATTGGGTTGTGATCATCCCATGCATAGCCTGCCAAAAGTGAGGAAATCATACGGCGAATTCCTTCATTTTGATGCGTGGCAAATACCACATCCTGAAATTCACCTTCATACCAAGACTCCACATAAGCACGGAACACCTGAATGCCTTTACGTAAAGGCATTTCATAGTCCTGCATCCAGTCCACTGGTTCACCTTGCAACATACGGTCAAGCAAAGGAATCGCCAGACTGGAAGATTTCAGTGCGATGGTTACACCCGAGGAAAATACCGGATCAAGAAACTCTCCCGCATTGCCGAGTAAAGCGTAATTACGCCCTGCCAAATGTTTTACATTGGCGGAGTAACCGACCAAAGTACGTACTGGTGTATCAAACTTTGCTTGCTGTAACACCGCAGATAAAGCAGGATCATCTGCCAGAATGCGTTTCAATAATGCTTCTGGCTCATTTTGTGTCACATCTTCCACATGGTAATGGTCAAAGAAATCCTGTTCTGCCACCACACCAAATGATGCATGACCATCCGCAAAAGGAATCAGCCAGTACCATGCACGGCGGTCTTTTTCATGGACCGTAATCAGAATTTTCTCACGATCGAAATCGGCACGGTCACCAATACCATCTTCAATATGGGTAAATAAAGCACGACGGACAGGAAAATTTGACGGACTTTCTAATTCTAGAAACTTCGGTAAGATGCGCCCGAATCCACTGGCATCCAATAAAAATCTGGCCTGAATTTGATAGTGTTGTTGTGCTTCATCCATCACTGTCAAAACTGGATGTTCGGCCTCAACATCAACTGCAATCACTTCGTGCCCAAAGCGTATATCAGCACCATAATGCTGTGCCTGCTGAGCCAGTAAATGGTCAAAATCAGCACGGCGAACTTGCCACGTTGTACCAGGACCTTCACTAAACTTCTCAGTGAAATCATAGTAACTTCGTTTCTCACCACATAGAAATGCAGCACCATTTTTAAACTGGAAAGCATGCTCTTCAACATGCGCACGCACCGTTTCCAATAGTCCCGCTTCTTCCAGAAACACCATACATTGTGGCAATAGCGATTCGCCAATTGAAAAGCGTGGAAAATATTGCTTCTCAATCACCGTCACGGCATAGCCTTTTTGACGAAGCAAGGCTGCGGCTGAACTACCCGAAGGCCCAGCGCCTATAATCACCACATCTGTGTGTTGTAAAGTACTCATTTCAACCCCTAAAACTTAAATCTTCTAATGCTCTTGTAAGTTCACAATATGTTTTTGATCTGCTGGTGTAAGCAATGTCGCATAAATAAATGAAAAGATGACGCCCAATAAAACAGTTAAACCGAAACAATGAATTGCATAGGTATGACTTAAAGATAATAAACCAAAGCCCAATAAGGTCGACATCATACACAAAAACAGTGCCATGCCAACGATCTGGGGATGATCATGTCCATGTCGATAGAAAATCGCATAATCCACGCCAATCCCGATAATCAGGAAAGTTCCCATGATACTAAACAGGTTAATTTCCACACCTAGCCATGCCTGAATGGCAAATGTCGTCAATAACGCCAAACTGACGGGTAGAACCAGAGGCAGGATTGAACGCTTGCCATAGATGATACCCAACCCGATAGCCAAGCTCAGCAAAGCATAAATCAGTAAGTGCTGGGCTTGCTCGCGATGCTGTGCAAAAGCATGCGAAAGCGTACTGACAGGTTGCTGAAAATCAATATGGGACGATTCCAGTTGCTGCAATACATCGACCTGTTTCACTCCACTGACCATGATCAGACGTTCAGTTGGATTAGGCTGCAAAAATGCCAATGGATGCTGCTGAAAAACCTGCTGTGTCAATAAAGGTTGCTGCTGCAATTGCTGTTGCCACTGCTGCACATCTGCAAACTTTAAACCCATGCTTTCTGCATATTTTTTCAGTGCTGTTGCTGGAATTTGCTGCAGTAATTTCACATTTTGCTGTTGCTGAGCGAAGGGTGGAATCCATTGTCCCAAGGCCTGAAAGCTTTCAATCTGGCCTTGCGCCTGCAAGTGTTGCAGTTGCTGGACTAATTTTGACTCCTGCTGTTCAAGTTCAGCAGTTGAGTTAGCCCGTACCACAAAATAGTCACTACTTTGCTGTTGCCCAAACAGAGAACGAATATACTGATCTTCCTGTTTCAGCTTGCTGTCCATGCTTTGCAAATTACGAATATCATCATTCGCTTGCAATGCAAATAGACTGACGCCACCAATCACCAGAATAGTTAAAATAAAGCCATAGCGAACTTTCTGATGCTGCTGAAACCATTGTCTCACCTGCCCGATCCAGACCAGACGGCGAATTGCGGGCTGTGCATTTAAAGGCGGTAAGCGTGGCAATAACAAGACACTGGTGATCCAAGCCGCAACCAGACCGACAATCGAAAAGACTGCAATTTGTCGAAAGGCAGGAAATGGCGTGAAGCTTAGAAAAATATAAGCCACCACCGTTGTCATTAAGCCCATAAATAAGCTAGGTAACAACGGTGTTAGAATTTTAAAGCCATCCAGCTGTCGGTGCTGGGATTGCATCGCCATAAAATAGAAAGAGAAATCGACACAGACCCCGATTAAACTTGCCCCAAACACCAGCGTCATCAGGTGAATTTCTCCAAATACCAGATGGGTCACTGCAAATGCCAGCAAGCTCCCTGTTGATACAGCGATAAATTCAGTGATGAGTGGACGAAATGAACGGAAACCAAACCAGACCAATAAAATTAACCCAAACGTCGAGCCTAGACCAATGGTTGAAATTTCCTGTTTCGCAGACTGCGTACCGAAATTAGAAAATAAAATGGTTCCAGTCCAATGGGACGTTACCTTGAGCTGTGTAAGCTGCGGTTTTAGCTGTTCAATCCAGCCTGTGACCTGTTCTTGATAATCGATGTTATAAGGACTGTTCTTTAATTCCAACACCAATAAACGTGATATTTTCTGCTCATCGTGAATCGTGGCGAATCCGTCTTCCAGCTCGATATGACTTCCCGCCTGATTCACCACATTTAACATATAACGTGGAAATAACAACAACGGATCCTGCTGCAATGAGGTCGCAGTAATCGGCATGCCGACACTCATAAGTTGCATCAAGCTTTGCTCAGTCAGTGCTTCATAATCCTGTTGCTGTAAAAACTGCCGATCTTGCTGGCTCAGTAAGCCTGCCCGATGCTGATATAACTGTTTGGCAAATTGTTCTAAATCGAGTTGTGGCTTCAGCGGCCGCCACAGATCACTCTGTTGCAGTTTCTGCTGGAACAGTTGAGTCGCTTGCGCTAAGGCTTGTTGATCTGAACTTTCTAAAACGACAAAAACTTTCTCATTCAGTTGATCGCTTATATATTTCTGAGTTTGCGCGAGTTCAGGATTTTGCTGTGTTTCAGGCAACAAAGCAAAAATATTGGTCTGGATATGAATATCCTTTTTCAACCATGCCCCTGCAAGCGCAAGTCCAACAATGGTTAAAAGAACTAACCAGATGGCAGTAAATTTATTTTGCCAATTGGAAAAGCGCATCTTCAGCAGCCGTGAGTTGGTTCGGTTGAGTATTTTGATTACGGAATAAAATCGTGGTGCTGTTATTGCCCTGTTCCTGAATCACGATTTTATTCACATACTGCTGTCCTTGTGCATCTATTCGCACAAACAGCTTTTTAAATAATCCTGATTTAGGTGTTAGAGCAACGTTCCAGCCTGTTGGTCGATAATCCGCTGAAACGACATTAAAATTCTTTGCCAGTGCCTTTTCATCACCAGACATCAACTGTAAAAATAAAGTTGCAACCGAACTATAAGGTGACTGATCAATCTGAATCTGGCTATAGGTTCTCTGTGTTTTCTGGACGAGTTTCTTTTGAGTAACGATTAGATCTGCCTGAACAGGACGCTTAATTTGCCACAGCACGCCATTAGCTTTGGCAAAGGTCAAGGCACCATTAGAAGTAAAGGTTTTATTCAAACTGGCAAGTTTCTTTTGCTGTTCAAAATCAGCGCGTACGATGTCACTTTTAGACAGCTGCTTAAAAATTGAAGATACCTGTTCGGTATTGGCAGAAGCAGCCACACTGAAACCGAGCAATAAACTCCACACAACACTGTGCAGTGCTAACCAGTGACGTTTTTGCAGCAGGCGCTGTAAGACGTTCGAGAGCAGATTAATCATGATGATGCTCCTTAAATGCATCCCAGGCATTCAAACAGTCCAGTAAAACTTGCGGTGACTGGAAACACATCTCACGATTGGCAATGTTCACTGCAACTTGTGTGGTATAACCCTTGGTTAAACGGCGTCCGGTTTCTGCATCCAGAATCAAATACTCGATTTTTAAACGATTTTCCCATTCTTTTAAAATGGCACGGACTTTGATTTTCTGTTCGAACTCAATGCCCTGTACATAACGCACATGACTTTCAATCACGGGCCATGCATAGCCTGATGCTCTCATCTGGTTGTAGTTATAATTAAACTGTTCCAGCAACTTACAACGGGCGATTTCAAAATACTTTAAATAATGTCCATGCCAGACCACATTCATGGTATCCACATCATGAAAAGGAATCTCAATGATTACATCTGCCTGCATTGTGCGCTCCTATGCCTTTTCCTGAAACTGATTGAACAATTCAAAGTTGTCGAAACGATCAATGATTTGTTGTAATTCAGTTTGTAATGGACGGTCTTCTTCAAGTAATGCAAAACTTTGTAAGGTCCATTCGACAAAGGCTTTTAAACTTGGACTGAGTTGTGAGACCACACCTTTTAAATGCACCGCCTGTACACTAGCACAGCATAAAGCTGCCAAAACCTGCTGAGTCAAGGTAATCACACGAGTTGCATCCCGTGCTGCAATGGTGCCCATACTCACTTTGTCCTGATTATGGCATTCAGTAGAACGAGAAAAAATAGAGGCCGCTAGCGTATGCTTCAATGCTTCGGCAGTCCAGGCTGACACCCCGATTTGTACGGCTTTAAAACCATGATTCAGTGGTAAGCGGTCTGCACTAGAGCCTGTCAGATTACGCGGCAATCCATGATTCATTTTATGATCAACCAGTTGTGCAATTTGGCGATCCATTAGATCCGCAATATTGGCAATCATGATCTTTAAACTGTCCATGGCCTGTGCAATATGCCCACCATAGAAGTGTCCACCATGCAGGACCCGTAAGTTCACAGGATCAATCAACGGGTTATCGTTACTTGAATTTAATTCATTTTCAATAAACTGGCGCAACCATGTTTTTGAATCTTCAAACACCCCAATAATATGCGGTGCACAACGTAAGGAGTAACGATCCTGCAAACGTGGACTTTGATGTGCTGTTTGTACTTCACTATTCAGCCATTCACGTAGTTGCTGTGCAATCAGTTGCTGTCCCTGATGAGGCTTTTGTGCAAAGAGGACTTCATCGAAATGACTTGGATTCCCTTCAAGTGCCAGTACATTTAAGGCCGTAATCAAGGTACTTGCCAATGCCACCTGTTCAGCTTTTTTATAATTTAAGCAAGCAATCGCTGTCATCACAGCGGTACCATTCATCAGTGCCAACCCTTCTTTGGGACGCAAGATGAGCGGCTGAACTCCTTTCTCGGCATAGACTTGGGCAATCGGCACAACCTTAGCTTGCGCATAGACATCCCGCTCACCGACCAAAGCACCCGCAATATAAGATAAAGGGGTCAAATCACCACTTGCGCCGACAGAACCTTCTGATGGAATCACAGGAATGATATTTTCATTGAGCATCCAGACCAGACGCTCTAGCAAGGCCAAAGAGACACCTGAATAACCACGTGCCAAAGAACAGAGACGTGTGATCACAACCGCACGTGCAGTGATCAAGTCCAGATTTTCACCCAAACCACAGCCATGAAAACGAGACAAATGCAAAGGCAGTTCATTGACCTGATGCATGGGAATTTCAACCAGACAGGAATCGCCATAACCCGTGGTCACGCCGTAAATCACACCTTCATCAAGCAAGAGTTGATCTAAAAAGTCAGCCCCGCGCTGAATCAATTCACGCCAAGCCGTTGACGTAGGTAAAGCCACTTGCATCTCTTGGCGGGCAACAGCCACCACATCTTCGATACTCAGCGCTTGTTCCCCCACAACCAGAACAGGCTTGACCCTTGCTTCAATTTGACTTGCATTCACGTTATTTTGTCCAAAACTGATAAAAATTAAACCATTGATACGGTGCACGTAAGCAATGCTGTTCTAATACGGTGACATAGGATTGTGTGATGTGTTGCATACTGCTTAAACGGGTTTTACGCGGTAAATCGACCTGTTCAGCAATCGAATGAATATGCACCTGAAAGTTTTGCTGGGCACGATAACAAAACACAGCCAGCACAGGCACTTTGAGTAAATTTGCCAGAATCCATGCACCTTGAGGTAGAGTCGCTTCTCGACCTAAAAACTGTACGCTTTGCACACGATCTGATTGCACAGGGACACGATCTGCGGCCACAATCACCCACTCACCTTGCTGCATTTTTTCCTGCAACAATATGGCAGTTTCAATTCCCAATTCATCGACAGAAATTAAATTCACATCGGCTTTATCATTAATTTTTTTTAAAAACTGGTTAAATTGAGACGCATGTTTTTGATAGACCAGCACGTTAATTTTTTGTGGATGTTCAGATTTTATCGCACGCAACAATTCAATATTGCCAAAATGCGACACCACAATAATCGTACCTTTCTGATAATGCTGCTGAAAATGCTCATGCCCGAATAGCTGTAATTTTTGTTCAGGAATATGACCTAACCAGCCTTCAATTTTATCTAAAATGCATTCGCCGAATTGCATAAAATGCGTATAGCTGTTGGTCCAGTTCGGCATCGCTTCAAATGGTGATTGTGTGCCTGCAAACTGGTGCAAACGTTGTAAATATTGCAGCGATGCCTTGCGTGCAGTCACGGCAAAGAGCCAATACCACATGATAATAAAGTACAGCACGACACGGCATAACCAGCGCCCGCCACAACGATAAAAACCAAGCATCAGCATCAAGGGTAAAAGCCCGCCACGCTCTTTAATATCGTGCCAAGTGCGATCTGTTCTGTGCTGTACCATAAAATTAGTCAGCCTTGATCTTATGCCAGACTAATTTAGGCAACCGAATCAGCATGCCAGCAAATAGCCTTGCATGGGCTTTGCTTAAACCAAGATTATCCCGCCACACATTAAAATGAGAAATGCCATGTTCAGGATAAATCACCTTGGTCGGCACATTTACAAACTGGATATTTTCCCACTTTAACCGTACCAAAATCTCACTATCAAAGCCCATTCGCGGCTGGAATCGGGCTGTGTTCAGAATCGGTATTGTTTGCGCCAATGGATAGATGCGGAAACCGCACATACTGTCTTTAATCTCAAAAGACAGGCTATTCAGCCAGACCCAAAAGTGTGTGACATAACGACCATAGAGGCGCTTTTTAGGTACAGAAGCATCAAAAACAGGTTGCCCAATTACCATCGCCTGTGGATGCTGTTGCGATAACGCAATAAATTTCGCCACATCGTCCCAACAATGCTGACCATCTGCATCGATCTGTAATACATGGCTCATACCTCGTTGTGCTGCATGTTGCAGGCCTGTGATCACGGCTTGGCCTTTACCTAAATTTTCTGGATGCTCAACCAAATCGACCAAAGCATTGTGTTGTGCCAGTTGATGCAGAATCGCTGTACAGGCAGCATCACTGCCATCATTAACCAAGATGATCGGATACTGGAACTGGGATAAATGCTGCACCAGATCAGCCAGATAGTGCGGATGATTATAAACAGGAATCACAATGCTATATGTCAACATAACTGCCCCTACACCTCATCAACGGCAAACGAAAGACGACCAGAAGCCAGAGTCTGTTCTGCGGCAGTCATTTCAAAGCTAATTTTATGCTGTTTTCGCGTTAATTTTAATTGTATCACCGCATAAGGACGTATCAGATTCTGGAACTTGATCTGCTCCAAGCCCTGACACTCATTTAAGTCAGACCAGCTGTTCTTGGCAAACTGTAGAATAAAACTGATCTGCCCAACGCCAGGATAAATCGGTTGATTTGGAAAATGTCCTTTAAAACATTCCAGTTCAGGAGGGAACTCGAGTAAAAGATATTGCTCATCCTGCACCTGCCACTGTGATAAAACCACGGGTTGTAGCATTGATGCAAAGAGCGCTTTTAAATAGTTTTTATCACGTTTTGACTGCGCATTTTGTGGAATCTGGCTCAGGAAACGCCATTGTCTTGGAATCGCAATGGTTTCAAGCTGAAACTGGAGCTGCTGCTTTAACTTCTTCACAAATGTAGCTTTACCCAGTTCAATCAGTTGCTGCTGAGCCGCTGGTGTAAGCACCACAATGCACGCCAGAATTTGGCGATTCTGATGTTCCGTCACCAAAGCATGACTTTGTTCAACCTCAACCAAAGTATTGATCTGCTGTTCAATGGCATCCAGACTTAAACGCTTTTCTTCGAGCTTGATAATCCGATCAAGTCGCCCCAATAGTTTAAATTGCTTCAGATTGATATCGATCCATTCAGCAGCATCCCCAGTGATGATCCAGCCAGACTCACCGGCATGGTGACTTTGCACCATAAGCTGCGTAGTTGCTGAAATCTGAATCTCAACATTATCAAATGCTGTCCACGCGGCCTCATCCTTATGACGGTGTGCGATGCCCCCCGTTTCGGAGCTACCCAGAACCTCCACAATCGGTACATTCAGATGCGGACGAATACCTGCATCCAGTTTTCCACCTGAGCTAAAGGCCATTTCACAATGTTTTAAGGCTAAATCCTGACTCCAACGTTTTAATAGGGCAGGACTTGAGATCACATAATTCGTCCAACCCGCTTGAGCTAAACGCTGCTGTGCCTGAATAACATCTTCTGGAAAAGCCAGTTGCATATTGAAAAAAGGACGGCCCGTAGCTAACGGTAAAAGCAGCTTAAACAATAATCCATAGATATGTTGGTGGCTAACCGTCGCAATCGCAGCACTTTTTTCATTGAGCTGGAAACTACTGGCCAAGCCTGAAACTTCATTTAAAAGCTGCTTTAAGGTCCGTTCAATCTTTTTCGGTTCCCCTGTTGAGCCAGAGGTAAAAAACATCACTTCCGCCTGATCGAGGAATTCATCTTTTTGTAATCTGATCAGGTTCGCTTCATGTTCACTGCGCTTTAAAGATGCTTGAACAGGTTGACGTTCAAGAAAATGGATATCTTGCTGTAAAAATTGTTGCTCTAAATCACGCACTCGATGCGGCGGTAAAATAATTTTTTTGTTCGCGAGCAAGCCTGCAAAAAACAGAACGCTAAATTGGTAACTGTCCTGCTCCCATAACGCCCAGATCTGTTGAGGTAAATTTTGAATAGCCGCTGTCTGTTCAGCAACATCTTGCCAAAAGTCCGCATAAGAAATGGTTTTAAATTCAGCACTAATACAAAACGTTTTCGCTGAATCTGTATCGTTATAAAAGAAGATAGGCATAGTATTTTAAGATGTTGTTTGATTTAAACGTTGATGTCTTTTGCGCAAGATAAACTCACCCAATAATAAAATTCCCATCAAAACGTAAGAGATAAAACCATTATAGATCACCCAAAACTTCATTGGCGCAAAGCAGGTTGCCAATGCAATCAGGGCATTGATACTAAAAAATATACACCAGACCACAGTCACTTTACGTGTCCACTGTACTCCCGATGCAGGTAAATCAGGTTCCATCAGACGGGCAAAACGCTCAATCATGGAAGGTGGCTTATATAATGTCAGGGCAAAGATAAGCAAAGCGCCCAAACTCATCCCAACGGGATAAAGCTTTAGCCAGGCATGATCTTTTAAAATCAGACTCAAACCACCACAAATAATGGCCAGTCCAGTCAAAGGTAACATCAAGTCTTTTTTCGCACTGACTAAACGAAGTATACCCAGAACGACGAGTAAACCACTGACCCAGAGAAACTGACCATGCGATAGACTCCATCCGACAATAAAGGGGTATAACACAAAAAATGTGATCACGCCCCCTCTGAACAGATGTTTCATTCAGCCGTCATATTCTGAATGACAATAACCACATCTTGTACTGTTCTAACGGCTTTAAAGTCTTCTGGCTTCACCTGCTTGCCAGTCAGTTCTTTAATTTTCACCACTAAATCCACAGCATCAATACTGTCGACATCGAGATCTTCATATAAATTTGAATCAAGCTGAATATCGTCAGGCTCAATTTCAAATAAATCCTGCATCCATTCTCTTAATTTTGCCAGCACCTGTTCTTGAGTTAACATCGCTCTACTCCTTAAACTGCTTGCTGTGCTTCAACCAAAGCCACTAGACTTTGAACTGATTTAAAATGTTGTTTGGTCTCATCTGACTCGGCATTCAAATGAATGTTGTAACGCTTTTTCAATGCCAAGCCCAACTCTAGAGCATCAATTGAGTCTAAACCCAAACCCTCACCAAAAAGTGGAGCGTCGGTTTCAATATCACTGATGCTAATATCCTCAAGTGCGAGAACATCAATAATCATTTGCTTTAATTCATCAGCAAGATTGCTCATTTTTAGATAACTCATCATTAAAAATTTGATAAAACTGTTGATTCAACTGACGTACCTGCTTAGGGCTAACGTCTGAATCCGCTAATAGGTCTTTGACCTCAATTGCATCGAGTACCTTAATTTCAATATGAAAAGGCTGCGCAGGCACATGATACCATTTTTCATTTTTGGTTAAGGTCGACGGTGTACAACGTATCAACACTGGACGCACTGGCACATTGGCACGGATGGCAATATTTGCAGCACCGCGTTGAAACTCGTTCAGAGATTCGCCTTTTTCCGTGCGGGTTCCTTCAGGAAAGATCAATAATGAAGCTGCGCCCTGCTCTTTTAAGCGAACTACGCAATCCTCAATAAACTGCTGCGAACCTGCATTTAGAATATAACCTGCGCTACGGACTGGCCCACGCGTAAAGGGATTTGACCATAGCGATTGCTTAACCACACAATTGGCTTGTTGCATCAGACCAATCATTACCACCACATCAATCAAGGTGGGATGATTGGCAATCACCAGTTCTTGGCGACTATTTTGTAGTTTTTCCAGCCCTTCTACCGAATAGGTCATGACGCCTAACTTAACCATCATTTCGGTAAAGCCTTTAAAGCTATAACGAATCACTTGCTGTGCACGTTGCTGGCGGATTTGTGGATCACGGCTGGTCACATGAACCAGAGGCGCAACCAATGTTGCAATGCCGATACCGCCTGCACCAAAACTTGCAAAGCTAAATCCTGTGGCGGCAACACGCCAAAAATAATTGGTTTTTTGTTTAATCTGCTTGAGCTTTAACATTTTTTCCATCTCACTACAGACAGGTTTTCTTCTACAGATTGCCAAAATTGGTAAAAAGCCAAACTTTCCATGTGTTCTGAACCAGATAATGCTAGAACCTCTAAATTAGGTTCTTCCAGACTCACAACCGTTGCCAACGAAAATGCTGGAAAATCAGATGCATCACTATAGAGATCAGGTAAAGCTTGATCATAAGCCACCACCAAAACACGCTTTACTTTGGTGCTGGATTTTAAAATGGCATAGGCTTCGATCAAGGCTTCGGTCCATTCACAACTCAGGCTTGTAGAAGGTGTATCGTCCTGACACAAAATCGAATATAAGCCTGCAATCGCATTATGGACAGAGGTTGAAAATTGTGTAGGTGATGGTGTTTGTTCTTGTAATACATCTTTTAGAATATCTAAAGTTTTTTGCTCATCCCCGTATTTTGAAACCCAGACGATATAATCTGCATGCTTGCCTGCCAAAGCGGTTAATGCGCCATGGAGAGCCATTTTTGCCAATGGAGATAAACGACGACGTTGCATTGCAGGAATAGCCTCTAGCGCAGCATAGTTTTGCTGTGCATAGGTAAGCTGAGGCTGCGTTAGATGTAATTTAAACATGCAATGCACAATCCAATCTGGTTTAAAAAATAGACAATTTAAGGAAATTTTGCGGTGGCATTATAGCACTAGCACGAAATTTAACAAAAAATTTATTTTCATTATATTTCAATAACTTATACCTAAATACTTATTGTCAATTTTCTCTAAAGCCTAGCTAAACAAAAAACCTGATTATTAATATTTATTAATAAAACAATGGAACCAAAAAAGCCCAAAGCAAACTTTGGGCTTTTGAGCATTAAGTACGGCTTAACGCTTGAATTTCTTTTCTGCTTTTTTAAATTTCTGAACATAACGACGTTTACGTGCTGCAACGCGTTCATCCACTTGCGACTTACGTCCTTCAAATGGGTTTTCAGAAGTTTTAAAGTCAATACGAACGGGTGTACCTTCAAGCTTATACACTCTACGGAATACATTTTCCAGATAACGACGATAATCCGCTGGGGTCTTATCCACCTTATTACCATGAATGACGATCGTTGGTGGATTTTGTCCGCCCATATGCGCATAACGCATTTTAATACGACGACCACTGATCATTGGTGGCTGATGTGCCTCAGTTGCATCGCTTAGAATCTGAGTCAGTTTTGCAGGTGAAACTTTTAAGTTTGCTGACTCATAAGCACGGTGAATCGAAGGATAAAGCTCGCCTACACCAGTACCATGTAAAGCTGAAATCAAATGGATTTTTGCCCATGGAATAAAGTCAAAACGGCGTTCAACATCAAGTTTACATTGCTTACGATCATACTCGGTCATGTTGTCCCATTTGTTGATCGCAATGACCATGGCACGGCCCGCTTCGAGCGCATAACCAATCAAATGTAAGTCTTGTTCAACAATCCCTTCACGTGCATCGACAACCACAACCACAACATGCGCATCTTTCATCGCTTGCAAAGTTTTAACGATTGAGAATTTCTCAATCATCTCATCAACCTTACCTTTACGGCGTACACCCGCAGTATCAATCAAGGTATATTGACGACCATCACGCTCATAAGGAATATAAATCGAGTCACGCGTTGTACCCGGCTGGTCAAACGCAACAACACGTTCTTCGCCCAGTAAACGGTTTACCAAAGTCGATTTACCGACGTTTGGACGACCAATAATCGCTAAACGCAAACCTGTATTTTTGTTGTGCTCGTCTGGATTTTCATCTTCTGGAACTTCAGCCAACACTTCTTCAAGCATTTGCTGCACACCACGACCATGACTGGCCGCAACCTGCATCGGTTCGCCCATACCGAGCTTATAGAATTCAACTAATGCAGCTTCTGCATGTACACCATCGACCTTATTGGCAACCAAATGTACTTTCTTGCCCAATGTACGTAGCTCACGAGCAATTTGCTCATCTGAAGCCAATAAGCCAGCGCGTGCATCAACGACAAAAACAATGATGTCTGCTTCATGGATTGCAGTTTTTGACTGCTCTGCCATGTAAGAGTCAATGCCACCTTCATTCTCACCAATACCGCCCGTATCTACGACAATGAATGATTTATTTTGATAAACCGCATCGCCATATTTGCGGTCACGAGTTAAACCAGCGAAGTCAGCAACCAAAGCATCACGACTTTTGGTGATTTGGTTAAATAGCGTTGATTTTCCGACGTTTGGACGACCAATGAGCGCAATAACGGGTTTCATAGATTAACCTTGATATAGAGAATAACCTTGAGGTATGAATGATCATAATGGGATCTTGCCGAGTACTCATCCTATTTTGGAATAAGCCGTCGGCTCGACCTACTTTTCTTTCGGGAAAAGTAGGCAAAACCATTGTCATCCGCAAAACTCGTTCATTGTCATCGAGTCTCTTGACCCATCACAGAAACCACATCTAATCAATGTAGTCCTGTCTCAAACAGTTGCGGATGACGTTTTCGAGTACCATATTTCAGTTAAAATTTGATACCGAACTCAAGTAAATAAAATAAAAATTCGGGGCTTTGATAATCAAACACCCCGATATATGTTTTGTCTAGCAATAGCTAATTGAGCATTTTACCACAAGCTAAGGCAAAATTATCGATTCTGCCAAATGGTTAATGCACCTTTTCGAGTGGCAACATAAAGCTGATTGTCAATCACACGTAATGAACGGACTTCACCGCTGGTTTTCGCACGACCGATCAACTTGCCTGATGCCGGATTAATCAGATGAAGTACTCCATCCAAGTCACCAACAACAAGGTTTTGTCCCAACATCACAGGGTTGCTCAACTGACGATTTAACAATTCTTCATTTTGCCAAACCAACTCGCCAGTCGCCAAGCTATAAGCGTTTAACTTACCATCGGTTGTAGTTACAAATACTTTATCTTCGGCAACTTCAGCACTGTTGGTACTGCTTGCATCTTCACTCCACACCACACGTTGTGAAGCAAGATCTGTCACAGTTACCTGACCCTGGAAGCTTGTGGTGACAAGGAATTGACCCGCAACCACTGGATCGCCAACCACATCAATCAAACGTTGAATGTCTGAACGACCATCGCTAATCGCAACACGGCGTTGGAAGCGAGGTACACCACTGATAATGTCTAATGCATACACATAAGCATTTGCAGAACCAATCAACACGGTACGATCATCTAAGCGAACTGGGGCTGGCTGACCACGTAAACTAAATTGTACGTTTGGCAGTTTATAAGCCCAGACTTGCTGACCTGTTACCGTATCATGTGCAAACACAGTACCATCATTGGCAATGGTAATGACGCGACCAGACTGGATCAATGATGGCGACAGAATTGCACCAGACAATTTTGCCGTCCACTTTTGCTCGCCTGTGGCCTGATCTAAACCAAATAACTGTCCTTTGCGATTACCGATTACAACAATCCCTTCCCCTGCTTCTACACCCGCGGTAAGTTCTTGTTTGGTAATCTTGCTTTTCCAAAGGCGTTCTTTACCTTTGTAAGCAGAAACCTGACCATCAGGGTCAATCGCAAAAATCACACCATTGTCTGTATCCAGTTGCAAGCGCAATGCTTCAGCAGCTTTTGTAGACGAAACACTTTGTGAAAAAACAAGGTTTAAACTTTGTTCTTGCGTGATTTTTGGCAATGGGTTTGGTTTTGCCTCTTTTACTTTATTGCTCGAACATCCAACAAGTAAAGCTGAAGCAATTGCAATTGCCAAAGGAAGTTTTAGTTTATTCTGCATTAAGACTCATCCACTTTGGTATCTAAGATCGGGCGCTCAAACTCAGGATCATCTACTAAAACGCCAACACTTTCGAGTTTAATTTGTAAAAGCTGACGCTCTTGTTTACGCTCGAGCAAGTTATCCCATGCACTTTGATACGCTTTACGAGCAGATTCGTTATCTTTTTTCGCAACAAAAATGTCACCGCGAAGCTCATCGGCAGTGGCCTTGAACGCAGGCTCTGTCACAGCAGATAAAGTTTTTAACGCATCATCAAACTTGTTTTGTGCCAACTGAGCATCAGCCAAACGCAATTTAACAACTTGTAGCAAACCCTCATCTTTCACTTTTGAGTTTTCAACTTTCTTCAAAGCTTTCTCAGCAGCAGCATAGTCTTGCTTTTCATAAGCAAGCTTCGCCATGATAAATTGCGTCTGAATCGCTTGAGCAGAATCAGCATCATCTTTCACAATTTTATCTGCTGCTTCAGATAAGGTTGCAAAGGCATTTGGCTGACCAGTGGCAGCTTTTGCCTCATCCATCAACTTCTGTACCTTCGCTGTCTGGTTCTGAGCTTCAGCAAGGGTCTTTTTTTGCCAGTATTCCCATCCGAAAAAGGCAATCAAGGCAATGAGAATTCCGCTAATGATTGCAGAACCATATTTTTTGGCAAACGACTTTAAACTGTCGAGCTGTTCATCATCACTTAAACTCATGTGATTGTCCTTTTCCTAAATTTTTCAACTTATTGTTTAAATTTTTCGATCAAAAATGGCGTTAGCTCAGTTAAAGCAACTTGTGACTGTTCTGCTGTCGCAAGTTCTTTAATGAGAAGCTGCTGTGATTCCCACTCGCGCTCACCCAAGATCATCGCAAAGATCGCACCAGACTGATCGGCCTTTTTCATTTGGCTTTTCATGCTGCCTTGTGAACCTGTTTTTAAACGAATCGGGCTATTTGCCGCTTCTAACTGATCACGAATCTGTTCAGCCAAAACCAAAGCTTTGGCTTGATAAGCAGGTTCAGCCAATAAGAAGATTTCGCAATCACGTACAGCTTTGGCTTGTTCAACTTGCTCAAGTAACAGTAGCAAACGCTCCATTCCCATCGCAAAACCAACCGCAGGGACAGACTGATCTGCTTTACCTTTTAGCTGTCCAACCAAGCCGTCATAACGACCACCTGCACATACCGTTCCTTGTGAGCCCAACATGGTGGTGGTCCATTCAAATACGGTTTTGTTGTAGTAGTCCAAACCACGTACTAACTTCTGGTTAATCACAAACTCAATACCAGCATCGGTTAAATATTGCTGTAATTGCTGGAAGTGATTGATTGAACCTTCTTTAAGGAAATCATGCAACTTTGGCGCATTTTCCAGAATCTTTTGCGTTGATTCAACTTTAGAATCCAGAATACGCAATGGATTGGTGGTTAAACGACGTTGAGAGTCTTCATCCAAAGCATCTTTGTGCTGATTTAAAAACTCAACCAATGCTGCACGGTATTCTGCACGCTCGTCGGTTTCACCTAAAGTATTCAACTCAAGTTGAACCTTGTCAGCAACCCCCATACGCTTCCACAGACGCGCTGTGAGTAAAATTAACTCTGCATCGATATCTGGGGTTGCCACACCAAAGGTTTCCACACCAAACTGATGGAACTGACGGTAACGGCCCTTTTGCGGTTTTTCATAACGGAACATTGGTCCCATATACCATACGCGCGGTGTCGCGCCACGCAACAAATTATGTTCCAGCAATGCACGTACACAGCCCGCCGTCCCTTCTGGACGTAAGGTCAGTGATTCAGGCGGATTACCTTTGTCGAAAAAGGTATACATTTCTTTTTCAACGATATCGGTCGCATCGCCAATAGCACGTTTGAATAAACCGGTTTGCTCAACGATCGGTAAGCGGATCTGTTGATAACCATAAGCATCCATTAAAGATGCAAGTTGTTGTTCCAGACTTCTCCAAGCCGCGGTTTGCGTTGGAAGGATGTCATTAAAACCTTTGATAGCGACGATTGAACTCATGATGAACTACGAATAATTTCTTTAGATTTTGCTTCTTCAAGCTCTTGAACACGTTGACGAACCATTGTTTCAATTTCATCAACCAACTGATTTGTGTCAATTAAATGGCTCTTTTCGCCATTACGGTAGACCAGTGAACGAGGAGATGCTCCCACGATCCCGATATCCGCTTCTTTGGCTTCACCTGGACCATTCACTTTACACCCGATGACAGACAAGTCCATCGGAGTACGAATATCTTCTAAACGCTCTTCCAGTGCCTGCATCACCTGAATCACATTGAATTCTTGACGCGAGCAGCTTGGGCAAGCAATAAAGTTAATGCCGTTTGAGCGCAAGCCCAACGATTTTAAAATATCAAAACCGATTTTAATTTCATCTTCTGGCTCGGCAGCAAGCGAAATACGCATGGTATCGCCAATGCCTTCCATCAATAATCCACCAAGCGCAATCGCCGATTTCACCGTACCCGTACGATAAATTCCAGCCTCTGTAACACCGAGGTGCAACGGATTATCAATCTGTTGTGACAATAAGCGGTAAGCATCCATGGTCAAAAACACATTCGATGCTTTTACGCTGACTTTGAACTCATGAAAATCTAAACGGTCTAGAATATCGATATGACGCATTGCAGACTCAAGCAAAGCCTGCCCTGTCGGCTCACCATATTTTGCTTGTAAGTCTTTTTCCAATGAACCCGCATTTACACCGATACGGATCGAAATACCATGATGTTTTGCCGCAGCAACCACTTCACGTACTTTCTGATCTGAACCGATATTGCCGGGGTTAATACGCAAACAGTCCGCGCCATAATCCGCGACAGCCAAAGCAATACGATGATCAAAATGAATATCCGCAACCAACGGCACGCTCACACGTTTACGGATTGCACCAAATGCCTCTGCCGCTTCCATTGAAGGAACAGAAACACGCATGATGTCTGCACCAGCATCTGCACAGCGCTGGATTTGCGCCACGGTCGCATCGACATCACAAGTTTCAGTATTCGTCATACTTTGAACACTAATCGGGGCATCACCACCGACATACACTGAACCGACACGGATTTTACGTGTTGGACGGCGTTTAATTGGGTTCACAATCATCGTATAGCTCTACTCTTTGTCATTAACGAGACAAACGGAATTCTGCTTTTCCATTGACGGTATATGGAGACAATGAAATTTGTTCCTGATTTAGCACCAGAGATACAGCGGTCGCATCATCCAAACGAATCTGGAATGGAGACTGACCACTCAAATTCAATGTCGATGCCTGACGACCTGTTGCCAATACTTTACCTGTTGCGTCCACAATATGCACAGAGGTTGGACGGTTAAAGTTCAGGACTAATTGGTCACCAGATGTTGCTGCCGTTGTATTTCCGCTCATTGGCAGAATTTCAACTTCAGAGTTTTTAATCTTTGGTACATCCGCATCATCCTTATGGCTTGATGTCCAATTCTGTACAGCCAGGACTGCTAACCATGCCAACAATGCAACAGCCGCCACAATCGCAATGCGTTTCAACCATTTACGGTTACGCACGCTTTTCGAGCCTGATAATTTCCCCATGATTTTAATCGGAGAATTATTCAAGGCATGGCTGGCTTTAAGACCTGTATCATTAACATAAATTTCATCAAAACGCTGAATAATCGCACTTGCATCCGCATTTAAATGCTTTGCATAAGCACGATAATAACCTTTGATAAAAGTCGCTTCTGGCAATGACTTATAATCATCTTGCTCTAATGCCATCAAAGTTTTGACAGGCATGTTCAATACGTTTGCAATCTCTTCAATTTCTTTCTTTTGTGCAATACGAATTTGACGCAAATACTCACCAGGTCGTTGAATATTTCCTAACGCAGACGATGGCGAGGTTGAGCCAGTTGGCTGATGTGAATTTGGATTTATTTCCATACGGCCTCAGTACTGTACTGTAATTGCAAATAACGTTGATATTCTGGACTATCAGGAAATAAAGCGCGTAACTGATTGACTAACACTTGCATTCCTAACTGATCCGCATTTGCGCGAGCAATGCGTAAACCAATCCAAAGCGCACGAGCACCCTGGTTTTTCTGACCTACATTACGAACATATTGTTCGTATAGTTGCGATGCATCTCTATTATTTTGTTGCAAATAGAAAATTTCCGCCAACTCTAACATTGAAATTGTTGCGTTTCGATTCGCTTGTAGCGCCTGTTTGAATGATTTTTCAGCATTCGCAACATCGCCAAGTTTTAAATAGATTCGCCCCAGGTTTTCTAGCGACTGAAAACGCTGATCATAACCCAGGGTTGCGCCCGCACGGGTAAATTGCTCAATGGCTTCATTATAGCGTTGCTGCTGGTACAAATATGTACCGTAATTATTACGGGCCTGAGCGTTATCTGGTTCGGTAGAAATAGCGCGCTTAAAATAAGACTCCGCTTTTTCCATATTTGCTGCACTACCTTCTTGTTGCAGCAAGATGCCCATCATCATATTGGCGTTGGCATCTCGGGAATTCAGTTTTAGCGCCTGATCAAGCGAACGCTTGGCTGAATCCAGATCACGTGTACGAATATATTCTGCCGCAAGTTGTGTACGAACCTGCACCGCTTTTTCCGGATCTTTTTTTAATGTTGTAGATGGCGTCTGGCAAGCTGTTAAGCCCAGTAAAGTAAACACAACAGCTGTCGCTATAATCGTTTTTGATCGAGTTGTATTCAACGCTTTTTCCCCAAGTTTTATCCTTGTGTGCGCAATATTTCTTGTCGTTGCGCCACTTTCTTTTTCCACTGTTCAGCACGACGAGTACGGTCAGCAACCTGTCCTACCAATTGTCCACACGCCGCATCGATATCATCACCACGTGTCTGACGAATCGTACACACAAATCCGGCATCCGACAAAGTTTTTTGGAACGAAATAATGCGGTTACGGCTCGAACGACCATATGGTGCGTGCGGGAACGGATTAAATGGAATCAGATTGATTTTACTTGGTAAGTTTTTCAATAATTTTAACAATTGCTGTGCATGCTCAGGTTGGTCATTGACCCCTTCAAGCATCACATATTCAATCGTGACATGGCGACGAGAGCTTTCATTGCCATCTTTGCCCAAATAACGTTGGCAAGCCGCAATCAGTTGCTGTAACGGATATTTTTTATTGATCGGCACCAATTCATTACGCAGTTCATCATTTGGTGCATGCAGTGAAATTGCCAATGCAACATCAATATCCTGCGCCAGTTGATCAATCTTCGGAACAACACCAGAAGTTGATAAGGTCACACGGCGCTTAGACATGCCATAGGCAAAATCATCAAGCATCAACTGCATAGAACTTAGAACAGCATCATAATTGAGTAAAGGTTCGCCCATACCCATCATAACCACATTGGTCACGGTACGTTCACGCTCTGCAACAGGAACATCTTCCATGTAAGAGTAGTTCGCCATCCACAACTGACCAATAATTTCCGCTGGAGTTAAGTCACGCTGGAAACCTTGCTTACCGGTAGAACAGAATGAGCAATCCAGTGCACAACCCACTTGTGAAGAAATACATAAGGTTTTACGCGCGCCAGTTTTATCATCTGCTGGAATCAATACGGTTTCAACCAGCGATCCATCACCATCACCGACACGGAATACCCACTTACGGGTACCATCTTTGGAATAGTTACGATGCACCACTTCAGGCGCTTTAATTTCACAAATTTTTTCTAATTTTTCACGTAATTTTCCTGAGATATTGGTCATCTCGGCAAAATCTGTCACAAAATATTGATGAATCCACTTCATGACCTGACCCGCGCGAAACTTTTTTTCGCCCAGATCTTCAAAGAATTTTTCCAGTTCAGCTCGAGACATGCCAAGTAAATTTACTTTATTATCGGCAGCTTGAACGACAGGCGTAGGAACAGACTGTTGTTTTTCATCTAAATTTTCTGATGAAACGACCACTGCAGAACTCATGTATATTTACCTAAACAATATCAGCGCTAAAAAATACTGTGCATTATTTACACAATACAATCTATAAAAAATAAAAAACCAGATAAGTAGTATACCACTTATCTGGCTCGAATACTTTGGATTAACGAGTGCGTGGGCAAATCTCGTTATCAGCAAAGAAGTAAGCGATTTCGCGCTCAGCAGAAGCAACTGAGTCAGAACCGTGAGCAGCGTTTTCGTCGATGCTTACAGCGAAGTCAGCGCGGATTGTGCCTGGAGCCGCTTCTTTAGGGTTAGTCGCGCCCAAGATATCACGGTGAGCAAGAACTGCGTTTTCGCCTTCAAGAACTGAAACAACAACTGGACCAGAAGTCATGAATGCAACGAGGTCAGCAAAGAAACCACGTTCTTTGTGCTCTGCATAGAAACCTTCAGCATCAGCTTGAGAAAGGTGTTTCATTTTAGTTGCAACGATTTTCAAACCTGATTTTTCGAAACGAGCAAAGATGTCGCCGATGTGGTTTTTAGAAACTGCATCTGGTTTTACGATAGATAAAGTACGTTCAATCGCCATGATTGACTCCTATTATGGTTTAAACTAAAAAAATTTGCCGCATTATACCGATGTCATCGCTAATAATCAGCTTGAATATGCAAAAGTTCAGCGATTTCTGACGAATTTCTAACGAACTTCATCCAGCCAAGCCATTTGAATGGCTTCAAGCAAACCTTCAGTTGATTTAGTAGGATCATCACTAAAGTCTGGTAAAGCACACACCCATGCATGTAGATCCGTAAATCGAATCCACTGTGGATCGACTTCTGGATGCGCTTCAGTGAGTTCAATCGCAATATCAATCGTATCTGTCCAGCGTAAGCCCATATAACAACCTGAATAAAAGTATGTGATTGAGCGTACTTTAACAAAACACCAGATTTAAGAGATAGTGTTGAAGTGCTAAATTGTCGCTAAAACACTTATATAATGCGTTACAAAATGAGATTAAAGCTCGGTGCCAGCAAAATGATTGCACTTGCAACCGATGCCCCAATCACTGCACCCACAATGACATCGCTTGGATAGTGTAGTCCCAGAATCATGCGGGACAATGCGACCAAGATCGTAAACGGTAACATCAGGATCAATAACAATGGCTCAATATAGCCCAATGTGATGGTCACCATGACAGCATGTAAGGTATGACCAGAGGGAAAGCTAAAATGATCCAGTGGTCGCTCTCCCAAGATGATCACCTGATGTACCTGATAAGGTCTTGGACGCGTGGTTTTATTTTTTAAAAATTTATAAATCAAGGTTCCCACTGACCCTGCCCCAATCAAATACAAGATCTGCACACCGTACGCCAAACCATGCATCACCCATACCGACAACAACATGACATACCAAAATGGCCCATCGCCCAAACGACTGATCGTCTTAAAAAATAAAGCGACACGTTGCGATTGTGAAAGATGATTCAGGTAGACACACCCTTTTAAATCGAGATCCAGCATTTTTATTTTTGCATTTTGAAATTTCATACTTTTTCTCCTCTTCAGGATTTAGGTCGTCGTCATGGGAGACTCCTCACGACCTGATAAAATGCGTGTTCTAATTGTTGTACCGGAAACTGCCAACTGCTTTGTTGTACGCTTTCGCTGGCAAGCAATCCCATTTGTCTCAACTGTGGCAGCGCAGGTAAATGACAAATCGATTGAATAAAATCAGTCGTCTCTCCAAGCTGACTCAGCCAGCCTGTCACTTCATGTCTCACATGTTGATGCGCACAGACATAGTCATAGGCAACCACAGGTAGGCCACTGGCAATGGCTTCTAAAACGACGTTCCCAAACGTATCGGCCTGACTTGCAAAGGTAAATACATCGGCACTGGCATAAGCTGCCGAAAGTTCATTTCCACTCAAGCTCCCCATAAAGATAACATCACTGGATTGCGCCATCTTGCTCAGACGTGTCTGATCTGGCCCTTCTCCAACAATCACGAATTTAATATTTTTGCCTTGTCGTGCCTGTAAAGCATGGAAGCCTTTCACCAACACATCGACTTCCTTTTCAGGTGATAAGCGTCCAACATATAGCATGACACGGGTATCAGCATCAGCGCCCCATTGTTGGCGCAGCTGCTCTGAACGATGTTTCGGTGAAAACTTTTCCGTATCCACACCACGACCGACCACCACCAAAGGACACGTTACGCCAAAACCGCGTAAGGCCTGCTCTGTATATTGGCTTGGTACGCAGGTCACATCGGTACTGTTATGAAACCATGTTAAGTAACGCTGAATGGGCTTGACCAGAAAAGCCAGATCAAAGAAACGGCTAAAATCATGAAAGGCTGAATGAAAGCCACTAGAAACTGCAACCTTTCGCGATTTTGCGGCCTGCAAAGCGGTTAGACCCAATGGCCCTTCTGTGACGATATGCACTACATCAGGCATAAATTTTTCAAAGGCTTTTGAAACCTTGAGATATTGCGGCCATCCGAATTGTACACTTGGATACTTAGGAATCGGCTGTGACATCACCAGACATTCCTGATCTGGGTGAAATTCGGTACATACTGCTTTTTGCGTTGGTCGCACCAGTAAGATTTTATGCCCAAGTCGCTGTAAACCCTGACACAATTGCATCATTGATAACGCCACACCATTAATTTCTGGGGGCCAGGTTTCAGTCACAATTGCAATTCTGAGACGAGGACGAACTAAATCTTGAAGTTCAGACAATTCATCTTGTTTATTTTTGAGTTGTTTCCTTTTAAAGTAAAATTTAAAATTTTCAGGAAACTCTTGCTTTAATAGAGATGTCGCGTATGTACTCTGCATATCGCCATCCATTTGTGTCGTTATTTTCATGCTTTCAGCTTAAAAGCATTTTTTGACACTTTAATGATCAGTGTATGACAGTTTTTTGACAGCCTAAAAATAAAAAATGCCCAATTTCAACAAAAAATGGGCATTCTAAAGAAGTAGAAAGTTCATCAAGCCAACGGATTATCTACTGCAAAAATCTGCTGATCTTCCAAACGGAAAGCCACCAGTTGCTGTCCCCAGACACAGCCACCATCTACATTCTGAATTTGAGCATTAATGGTCTTGCCTTGCAAAGCAGCCCAATGTCCAAAAATCAGCTGATGTGTTTGTGCTGCCTGACTTTCAAACTCAAACCACGGTTGGAAACCCGCTGGCATCGGCGCATCTAGGGCATCTTTAAATTCGAATTCCAAACGCCCTTCTGCATCTGTTAAGCGCATACGGGTCAGATAATTGGTGATGCAACGCAACCGCGCCATGCCGGTAAGCTCATCTGACCAAAGATCAGGTTGAGAACCATACATTTCTGCCAGAAATCCATCTAGTACAGAGAGGTCTTCATGCGCAACAACCTGTTGCACTTCTTGCGCCAGTGCAACTGTTTTTTCAGCACTCCAGATACAGGGCACACCCGCATGCGTAATTAAGGTCTGTTCATTAGGAGACAAACTTAAAGGCTGTTTACGCAACCAGTCAATCAGCTCATCGCCATCAATCGCATCAATCACTTCTTGCGTATGATCTTTTTCTTTAGCCTTTTTAAAGCCACGCGCACAGGCAATCAAGGTCAGATCATGATTACCCAATACCGTTGCGGCTGCCCCATGGTCGGCCAGCTTTTTAATAAAGCGTAATGCACCCACCGAGTTTTCACCGCGTGCCACAAGATCCCCAGCAAACCATAAAAAGTCTTGGTCTGGATCAAAGCGAATTTCTTTCAGCAAAGCTTTCAGCGCTTCGAAACAGCCTTGCACATCACCAATGACGTAGTTATAGCGCTTAGACATCAAGCCACCATCTGATCAGAAAGAGCCACAAAATCTGCCAGACTTAAAGTTTCTGGACGCGCCATTGGATCAACACCCGCTTTTTCAAAGCCATCTTCTACCAACATGCCTTTTAAGCTATTACGCAAGGTTTTACGGCGTTGAGTAAATACATGTCCCACCAAACGCGCTAACGCTTTCTCATTTTTTGCCACAATAGGTTTGGTTTCGTATGGCTCTAAACGGAAAACTGCTGACGTCACTTTTGGCGGTGGGTTAAATGATCCCGGCGGTACTTCAAATAAGAAAGTTGGTTTGCAGTAATACTGAATCATGACCGACAGACGACCATACTCTTTGGTATTTGGCGTTGCGGTAATACGGTCAACCACTTCTTTTTGCAGCATGAAGTGCATATCTTTCACTTTGTCGCCAAACTCCAAGAGATGGAACAACAGTGGTGTTGAAATGTTATAAGGTAAATTCCCCACTACACGTAGTGGACGACCTTCCTGAAATAATTGGGTAAAGTCATATTTCAAAGCATCAGCTTCAACAATAGTCAAACGCTCAGGATGCGGTACGCGGCCAGGCAAGCCTGCTGCCAGATCTCGGTCGAGCTCCACCACCGTCAACGCATCACATTCACCAATCAAAGGCGAAGTTAATGCAGCCAAACCCGGACCGATTTCAACAATGTTTTCGCCCGCACGTGGATTCACTGAGCGTACAATTTTGGCAATCACACGTTGATCATGTAAAAAGTTTTGACCAAAACGTTTTCGAGCCTGATGCCCTTCATCTTTAGGGTTTAGGGCATTAATTTGATACATAATAATTCCAACGTGAATAATTTACTCGTTAATCACTGACGAGCTAAATCAAGTGCTAAATCCACTGCAACATGCAAGCTCGATGCTTTTGCCTGTCCAGTGCCTGCAAGAGAGAGTGCTGTACCATGATCGACAGAGGTTCGAATAAATGGCAAGCCTAATGTAATGTTAACTGCTTCACCAAAGCCCTGTGATTTTAACACAGGTAAGCCCTGATCGTGATACATCGCTAAAACAGCATCTGCATCTTTCAGATTTTCAGGCGTAAATAAGGTGTCTGCAGGCAGACTCAGACTCATATTGACACCCTGCGCGCGATAACCTTCCAACACAGGATTGATCACATCAATTTCTTCACGACCTAAATACCCATCTTCACCAGCATGCGGATTTAAACCACACACCAGAATACGCGGAGCCGCAATTTTAAATTTTGTTTTTAAATCGTGGATCAGAATATCAATCACTTGATGCAAACGTTCGGTGGTAATGGCGGCGGGAACATCGCGTAGGGGTAAATGTGTCGTTGCTAAAGCGACCCGTAATGTTTTCGTTGCCAGCATCATCACCACACGATCAACACCAGCAAACTCTTGGTAGTATTCTGTATGTCCGCTAAACGCGATGCCTGCCTCATTGATAATGGACTTTTGTACAGGCGCTGTTGCTACTCCTACACTTTGTCCAGACATTGCATAATCGGCTGAGCGACGTAATTGTTCTAGTACATAAGCCGCATTAGCCGGATCTAACTGCCCTAAAGCCACTGGGTTTGCCAATGGTACATGTTCAACAAAGAGTTGCCCTTTCAAACTGGATTCTGCTTGTCCCTGATAAGCAATCAGCTCAACATCCATACCCAACACGTTAGCGCGCTGCTGTAACATCTGTAGATTAGCAAGGATAACAATCGGCCGCTCATCTACACGTTCTGCCAGACTGAGACAAATATCAGGACCAATGCCTGCAGGTTCACCTGAAGTGACATATAAAGGAAGCATACATACCGCCAATCTTTTGATTCAGTTCTAGTGTAACGAAAATCTAAAAGCAGTATAGCCCTACATTTTTATAATTTAAGTTTAAGGTGCCGAAGCTTTGGTTAAATTCTGTGGTACTAGATTCGATGGGACAAACTCAACCTTACGCGTCCAAGGATTCACTTTGGGTTGTACTTTCTTCTCGGGCTGCACCAAAGCCACTTCATCTTTTTTCTCGCTCACGACGACAGTACTCACAGCCTTCTCAATAGAAGGATTGCTTACACTCTCTTTCTTTTCCAAAGCTTGCATAGTTTGCTGAAGCTGAGGTTCTTTTTTCTCTGCCCCTGTAGTTGCAGCAACTGTATTCACAGGTCGGGTATAAGGCGCAGCAATTGCACCTTGTTTCACGATCGTTTGAGTGGTGGGTTGTTGTATTTGAGTCGTTGGCGTTGAACCCGCAACACTTGAAGCGCCTTGCAAATTCATTTGATCAACAGGGATTTCAATCGCTTTCATTTCCGCAGTAACCGCCATTGCAGGATCGACATGGTCATTGCCACGACTTTCCAGAACTTCAAGTTTACGGCTAGTGCCTTCTTTTGGTTGGAACTCGGAGTAATTGGTGACACTGGTTTGATCTACCCATTTATATAGTCGTCGTGCATTGGTTTGTGTAGAACAAACGCCCACTAATATTGTAACTACAACAATTTTTGTAGAAAGCGACAACTTCATCAAATTCCCCGAGAGAAGAGGTAAATACTTCTATTTATTTCAAATGATTGGTATAAAAATGATAGGTTAAATCCCACCCGCTCTCAAGATAAATAATAGGCGATTCAACTCAGCGCTGATTAGTTCTCAATTCAGTCACATTACAGCAATTTGTGCCTTCTCAGACTAATTTTTCTTGTGTGCATTTATAAACTCATGTAGAATTCGGTCTCCTTTTGTTTGGACAGATTCCACCGTCCAAACCAACTATAATAGGTAGTGGTTTAAATGAAAACTCTCAGCGCTAAGCCAGCTGAAGTTCAACACGACTGGTATGTTGTTGATGCTTCTGGCAAAACTTTAGGTCGCCTTGCGACTGAAATCGCTCGTCGTTTACGCGGTAAGCACAAAACTTCTTATACTCCTCA
>Ga0153917_1000057_pt1 | contig 132514 bp, 133 predicted proteins | sample TSFL001MetaG_FD_104695 | JGI IMG/M metagenome (GOLD analysis project Ga0153917, IMG submission 104695) | Attine ant fungus gardens microbial communities from Florida, USA - TSFL001 MetaG | ecosystem: Host-associated > Fungi > Mycelium > Unclassified | place: USA: Florida, Paynes Creek Historic... | reverse complement strand
TCGTTGGCTGTTGAGAAGGTCCAACCTGTTGAAGCATTACCGCTTACACCTGTGGAAGGCGTCCATACAAACGTATCATATCCTCCGTGATTAGATGCTATGGTTACAACATCAGAAACACCACCTTCACAAGACGTTGCCTTATCCGTTGACAATTCAAACATCGGTTTAGGATTTACTGTAATCGGTACTTCCACTCTTGGCGACTGACAGTTTCCGCCTCCTACCCTCCAGTTATAGAAGAAGTAATAAAATCCGGCAAGAGAAGGTCCGGTTATACTGACTAAATTATTGGCATCGGTATAAGGATAGGTAAAGTTGTCATCGTCTCTGTATAAGTTGGTAACCCCTCCGGTCCAGCTTTTAACACCTAATCTGTAATCAGCACCTCCCTGAACGGGGAAATTTAAAGTTACCGTTTGTGCAGCGGCTGTTGCCGAACCACCGGTTACATTGACTATTTGTGACATGATCGGAGTTCCGGTATCGGTACGAAGTTCAATTTCAACAGTTCCTGCACCGGAACCCGATGGAAATAAATCAACAGTTTCCAGTACAAAATCAGCATGTGCGGTAAAATTCATGTAAGTGGTTAAACCTCCACCTGTTCCGGCGTCTGCGTCTGCTTTAACTTTTCCTACATAGGACGATACCGGGGCGGCACCATCTGTTGCGGTAACCCAGTAACTTGTATCAGTAGTTATGGACGGAGTTGTAAAATCCGCACCGGTGTGCACCAGGTTACCTTCAATTGGGGCATCGTACCAGTAAACCGTTCCGTTGTCATATGTAGCTTTAAGGTCTACAGGCCCGCTTCCACATACTTCCACCGCCGGAGCAGAGATAAGGTTCGGATAATCGCATAATGTATTAAAGTTTCCTGCGTTTGTCCACTCACTCTGTTCAGTTTGCGAACATTTTGCACGTATGTACACATGGTATTTTGTAGAAGTATTAAGTCCTGTAGCCGTTACCATCGTTGCACCCGCAGCCGTAGTAGTAAGGAATACTGCCCCCGCAGTTCCCGGGTTCCCGGATTCTCTTACCTCCACTTCATAGGAAGCGCCGATGTTGAAAGGATCAGACCACTTTATTTCTGCAGAGTTTTTCAGAACCTTGCTGATCTGTATCGTTTTTGGGTTTATGGATTTACAATCCGGTGCATCTTCATAATATACATCGTCAATATAGACACCGGAACCACTTGTTGACCCGTTATGAGCCAGCCTGAATCCAAAATAGTCATCGGTGGTCTGCGGAAAAATGACCGTATATTCCTGATAAGAGAGCAGGTTTACGTCTATTGTATCCAGAACCGTAAAATTAGCCCCTGGTGTATTGGCATCTGCCGTTACTATTTCAAGTATGTTGGAATATGAAGAAGAACCTGATCTTGCGGAAAAACGAACCTGTTTTACGCCGTTTCCATTTCCCAGGTTATCGGTCCGCGGAGAAACAAGCATAAGATTCTGCCCGTTGTTTGCTGCACTGTTTGTTCTGTACATATAATAGCTGTTTGGCGCAGATTTGGGCGTGGTGCTCACATACCCGTATCCTGTTGTGACAAGATTGTCAATATAGGACCAGCAATAAGGGAATGTGGCATTTGTGGAACTTCCCGTAGAAGTATTGTCGAATCCTTCGTAGAAGTCACCTACCATTACATCACACAAAGTATAGAATTCAACAGGGAAAAGGGTCCACATACCATTAGCGGTTCCGCATTTGCTTCTTACGTATACAGTATACTTGGTTGAATGGTTCAAACCGGTAAGATTTACGGAAGTTGCGTTCGTGTTGCCACCCGAAACAAGCCCGGTAGTACCCGATCCGGGAGCTCCTGAAGTACGTACCTCATAATCGTATCCCGTAACACCGGAAGCCAGGGAGGCATTCCATGACACCGTTGCTGTGCCGGCGGTAACTGCTGTTACGTTGATATTCATAGGATAGATACACGGAGAAAGGTCTTCATAATAGATATCATCAAGATATACATAGGAAGCCGTACCGTCCCGGTCAAACGAAAAGGCAAAATAATCATCTGATGTAGCCGGTAAAGGTACAATGAATTCCTGCCAGGCGGTAGTGAGGTTGATTTTACCCTGTACAAGTGATTTACTTGATGTGGCAGCGGTGCCATCCATAGTGTAAACTTCAAATTTCGGCATATAGGACGTTGAAGATACTTTTGCCCAGAACCGCACCTGTTTGGTTCCATTGCCCAAATCGTTCGTTTCAGGGGAGATCAAAAGCAGATCTCCGTTGCCGCTTTCAGGACGGTAAGTATAGAAGCCCAGGTTTGTTCTTCCTGCCGTTGTGGTAGAATACCCGTACCCTACACCGGCCGTATTGAGATAGCTCCAGCAGTTCGGCACCGTATTATTGGTAGTTGAACCCGTTGGAGTCGTAGAAAAGCCTTCATAGAAATTTGCAGTAAATACAGGGCATAATGTCATAAATTCTGCAGGAAACATAGTCCAGGTACCTTTCGATGTTCCACAAATACTGCGTACATATACATAGTAGGTAGTAGCCCCGGTTAACCCTGTTATGTTGGCTGAAGTGGCGCCTGAGGTGGTACCGCTTTTAACAAGCCCGGTTGCTCCTGATCCTGCCGCTCCGGAGGTACGTATTTCATATTCATAACCTGTAACCCCGGTGGCCAGCGATGCATTCCATGAAATTGTAACGCCCGTTGTGGATATATTCGATGTTTTTATATTCATAGGGAAGATACACGGAGTAAGATCTTCGTAATAAACATCGTCCAGATATACATATGAAATATAATTGTCCCGATCAAATGAAAAAGCAAAGTAATCATCCGTAGTAGCCGGTAAAGGAACAATAAACTCCTGCCAGGTGGTGGTAAGGGGAATACTGCCCTGTACCAGTGTTTTATTAGCTGTGACAGTTGTACCGTCCATGGTGTAAATTTCAAATTTCGGCATATAGGACGTTGAAGATACTTTTGCCCAGAAACGGAGCTGCTTGGTACCGTTGCCCAGATTTCCGGTTTCAGGTGAAATGAGCAGCAGGTCGCCGTCACCGGCTGTTGGCCTGTAGGTATAGAATCCGTTGTTTCCGTTGTTGGATGCCGTAGTACTTACATATCCATATCCTACACCAGCCGTATTAAGGTAGCTCCAGCAGTTGGGATACGTGATGTTGATAGACGATCCCGTAGCCGTGTTTTCGAATCCTTCAAAAAGGTTTCCGGTTATGATACCGCATAAGGTGTTAAAGCTTGCCGGAAACGGGGTCCAGATTCCATTTGATGAGCCACATATACTGCGTACATAAACCGTATATTTTATCGCAGGATCCAGGCCTGTTATATTGACTGTTGTAGCGGTCGTTGTACCGTTTGATGCAAGTCCGGTTGTCCCCGACCCCGGTGCTCCGGAACTGCGGACCTCGTACTCATATCCCGTAACTCCTGTTGCAAGTGAAGAATTCCATGAAACGGTAGCGGTATTTGCCGTAATGGATGTAACGTCAATCTTCATCGGAAATATACATGGAGAGACATTTTCATAATTGATATCATCAAGATATACATAGGAAATGGCACCATCGCGGTCGAATGAAAAGGCAAAGTAATCATCCGTGGTAGCCGGCAAAGGAACAATGAATTCCTGCCAGGTGGTGGTCAGCGGAATACTGCCTTGAATTAATGTTTTGGTAGCAGCTGCCGTGATGCCGTTCATAGAATAGATCTCGAATTTAGGCTTGTAGCTTGCAGAAGATGTTTTTGCCCAGAACCGCAATTGTTTGGTACCGTTGCCCAGATTAGCGGTTTCAGGTGAAATCAGCAACAGATCGCCGTCACCTGCTGTGGGCCTGTAGGTATAAAATCCGTTGCTGCCGTTGTTTGATGCCGTAGTATTTACATATCCATACCCTACACCAGCCGTATTAAGATAGCTCCAGCAGTTGGGATACGTGATGTTGGCAGACGATCCAGTAGCCGTGTTTTCGAATCCTTCAAAAAGGTTTCCGGTTATGATACCGCATAATGTATTAAAATTTACGGGATACGTTGTCCAGATTCCGCCGGATGAACCGCATATACTGCGTACATACACCGTATAGCTTCCGGAAGGGCTGAGTCCTGTAACATTCACCGTAGTAGCGGCAGTGGTACCGCTTGATTCAAGGCCGGCAGTTCCCGATCCGGGTGCACCGGAACTGCGGATCTCATATTCATATCCCGTAACTCCGGAAGCAACTGAAGCATCCCATGAAAGGGTTGCGGTATTTCCGGTGATATTGGTAACGTCAATGTTCATCGGGAAGATGCATGGGGATAGGTCTTCGTAATAGACATCATCAAGGTAAACGTATGGAGCTGTAGTACCAATCCGGTCAAACGAGAACGCAAAATAGTCGTCCGTAGTGGCTGGTATCGGAACGATGAATTCCTGCCACGTGGTGGTAAGCGGTAAAGCGGCCTTTATCAATGTTTTGGTAGCAGCAGTCGTTTTCCCGTTCATTCTGTAAATTTCAAACTTTGGTGTGGCGGTAGCCGAAGATACTTTCGCCCAGAAGCGTAATTGTTTGGTACCGTTGCCCAGATTACTGGTCTCAGGTGAAATCAGCAGCAGGTCGCCTGTTGCAGTGGCTGTTGAAGGCCTGTAGGTATAGAAACCGTTGCTGCCGTTATTTGATGCCGTGGTACTCACATATCCGTAGCCCGATCCTATGGTGTTAAGATAGCTCCAGCAGTTGGGGTACGTGATGTTGGTAGACGAACCGGTAGCCGTATTTTCAAACCCTTCAAAAAGATTTCCTGTAATGATACCGCACGGAGTATTAAAACTTACGGGATACGTTGTCCAGATTCCGCTGGATGTCCCGCATACGCTGCGTACATAAGCGGTATAGCTTCCGGCAGGACCCAGACCTGTAACATTCACCGTAGTAGCGGCGGTGGTACCGCCTGCTTCAAGTCCGGCGGTTCCCGATCCGGGAGCTCCGTAACTGCGGATCTCGTATTCATATGCCGTTACTCCTGCGGCAATGGAAGCATTCCATGATAAAGTGGCTGAAGTTCCCGCTATATTTGTTACACTGATGTTCGCCGGGAATATACATGGAGAAAGGTCTTCATAATGAATATCATCTACATATACATAAGATGCCGAACTTCCTATCCGGTCAAATGAAAAGGCAAAATAATCATCGGTGGTAGCAGGTAACGGAACAATAAATTCCTGCCATGTTGTAGTTAAATTAATGGCGGCCTGCAGAAGTGTTTTGGTAGCAGTTGCCGTTTTCCCGTTCATCCTGTAAATTTCGAATTTCGGAACGTATGAGGCGGAAGATTTCTTTGCCCAGAAACGTATTTGTTTGGTTCCGTTTCCCAGATTGGCTGTTTCAGGTGATATAAGCAGTAAATCTCCGTTTGCCGTTGCTGTGGAGGGCCTGTACGTATAATAGCCTCTGCTTCCGTTATTGGCTGCCGAAGTACTTACATAAGCATAGCCTGAACCGATTGTATTTAGATAACTCCAGCAGTTGGGGTACGTGATATTGGTAGAGGAACCTGTCGGTGTTGTTTCGAAGTCCTCGCTGAAATTGGACGTGACGATGGAACAGGGAGGCTGCGCATAGAGGGAAATTGTTGTGATCAGGGTCAGGACGAAAGACAGCATTTTGGGTATGAGCCAATGGTTCTGGTCCTTAAAAAGGGGATAATTTCTTATCATAATAGTTATATTTAGAGGTTAGTCTGATTGTAAATATAACTATTTATTAAAAAAAAGTTAATATATAGTTAGTTTATGTGAATTTAAAACAATAAAAATTAAAATTAGATGAATTAAATTAGGATAATTGGGTATTATGGTGTTATTCGTTAACTTATGTACCTTTACAAGGACGGAAACCGGGTAAATTTTCAGGTTTTCCGATCCTGGTAAAAAAATATAAATTATGATCAAATTCGGATATACGATCCTTTATGTGGAGGATTTAGAGAAAACTATGGCGTTTTACGAACAATCTTTTGATTTTATTAAGAAGTTCGTTACCCCGGAAAAGGATTATGGAGAACTTAAAACAGGCTCCACCATTCTTGCGTTTGCTTCGAAGAAACTGGCCGCTTCAAATCTTCCCGGAGGGTTTACTGAAAGCCATCCGCAGGCAAAACCTTTTGCAATAGAACTTGGATTTGTAACGGATAACGTGGAAACTGCATTTTTAAAGGCTGTAAGTTGTGGTGCTGCCGTAGTGAAACATCCCATGGTAAAACCATGGGGACAAACGGTCGCATACCTGCGTGATCCGGAAGGGTTTCTTATTGAATTATGTACCTCTATGGAATGATCTCCCGATCTGTGAAGTTATTTTTCTGCTCTTACGCATTGAATCGGTTTGGATGAATAAAAACAGATTTCTTAATCTAGATTAAGTTACAGATCATTATTTAAATGGTATTTTCGTTTGACTTATAAGTAATTTAAATAGCCGGATGCATCTGCTTTTCAGTAGATGCCTTTGGCTTTTTGTTTTTTTTGCTTAACTTTAAGTAAAAAGCTGTTTAAATTATGCCAGAAGGTCCAAGTATTGTCATAGCCCGGGAATTATTCGCTCCCTTTATAGGAAACACGGTTAAGGCTGTTGCGGGCAACTCCAAGACGGATATCCAGCGCATGGAAGGAGAAAAGCTTCTGGATATAAAAACCTGGGGGAAACACCTGCTTCTTTGCTTTAAAGGATTTACATTTCGCATCCACCTCCTCCTCTTTGGCAGTTACCTCGTTAATGAACACAAGGAAACAGCCTTACGTCTGGGTTTAAAGTTTAAAAACGGAGAACTGAATTTTTATAATGCCTCCGTAAAGATACTTGAAGGAGATGTGAATGATCATTATGATTGGTCTTCCGACGTGATGAATGAGCACTGGAATCCGGAAGCTGCATTGGAAAAACTAAAGAAAATACCGTCCGTCATGATTTGCGACGCCCTGCTGGAGCAGGATCTTTTTGCAGGTGTGGGAAACATCATCAAAAATGAAGTATTGTACAGGCTTAAAATACATCCGGAATCACTGACAGGGAAAATTCCGGAAGCTGTTTTAAAGAGTATCACCGGGCAGGCACGTATATACAGTTTTGAATTTCTGGAATGGAAGAAAAACTATGTTCTGAAGCAGCACTGGCTCGCACATACTAAAAAAACCTGTGTGAGATGTGATCTTCCCCTGATAAAAAAACAGACAGGTAAGAAGAAACGCAGAAGCTTTTTCTGCATCAATTGTCAAAAACTGTACATATGAAGAAGCACATAGTAACGGGATGCTCCAGTTATGCAACGGCATCCTGGAAAACGTTGTTCTATCCTGAAAATCTGCCCAAATCAAAATGGTTTGACTATTATTGCAGGCATTTTAACACCTATGAATTCAACGGCTCCTTTTACCGTTTTCCAACTGTAAAGAACCTTTTGGCGTGGCATGATAAAACTCCGGATCAATTTGAATTCAGCATAAAGGTTCCCAAAACCATCACACATCTTAAAAAATTAAACGGATGTGAAGCGGAAGTACAGGATTTTTACCATATTTGTCAGGATGGGCTGCAGTCCAAACTCTCGTGTATACTCTGGCAGCTGCCCCCGTCATTCAGTTATGATCCGGGCAGATTGACTCAATTATTGGAATTACTGGATCCTTCTTTCAGAAATGTGGTGGAATTCCGTCATGAAAGTTGGTGGAATGCGGATGTAACGGAAACATTTGAAAAAAACGACATTATTTTCTGTAATCCAAGCTATCCCAATCTTCCCCATACCGTCCAGGTCACTTCTAAAACCGGTTACTTCAGGCTGCACGGTATTCCGAAATTATTTTATTCCGAATACAGCCCGGATGAGCTTAACGGCCTATACAGTAAAATCATACAGGCTTCATTTGAAAAGGTATATGTATATTTCAACAATACCGCTTCGGATGCGGCCATAAAGAATGCGCTTATGTTCCAGTCACTGACGAATGATCCGCTCCGTTAAATTTTAAGGAATTTCTCTTTGTATACTTCATCAAAGTATAATCCCAGTGACGTAATCCTTTCCTTATTCAGGCTGTTTATATAACGGCTGAACATCTGTTCCGTACTGTGGCCGGTGGCTTCCATAAGCAAAGGGGTGGGAATTTTCCCATAGAAGTTGGAGGCAAAACTACGTCTTCCTATGTGGCTTGTAACTGCTTCCCATTTGGGGATCAAAGCTATAGCTGACCGGAACCTTTTTCGCTTCCTTACCCTTACTGTACCGTCAATTCCCGCATATCGCACCACTTCCTTTATCTGTTCGTTGTATTTATGTACAGGTAGTTTTTCCGGAAATCCGTTATAATTCTGTAAAAGGATGTCTGAAACCACAGGATGAAGCGGTAACAGAATGTTTTTTTGTGTTTTTTGCTGTACAAAAGAAAGACATGGCTTACCGTTAACCATTTCGGTAGTGCCCAGATCAAAATTCATAAAATCCGATACGCGTTGCCCCGTGTAACAGCTTACAACAAGCCAGTCTTTAGCAGCTTTAAGCGATTCCGGAACCTTTGTCTGGCTTATCTTCATGATTTCGTCTTCCGATAAGGTCACGATGCTTTCATTGCGCCTTTTTTCCTTCGGAAGCTCCAGCTCATATGCATATGTGCGTATACCTCTTTTTTCGAGATAATTAAGGATGGTGCGCACAAAGTGAACGGTACGGAATATGGTGCTTCTGCAGTACTCTTCATGTTCTCCGAAGGCCATGAAATCTTTTACGAACCCACCGTTAACATCTTCAATCATAAGTCTTTTTCTGCAGTATCCTTCATACCGCTCCAATAAATGAAAAAAAACCATATACCTTTTAAAAGTGGAATGGGTAATAAGATGCTTCCTCGTGTGGATATAGTGATGCATACTGTATAACAGGCTGCCTTCGGAATGATACAAACTGTTTGTTTCCGCGTGCTTTTTAATACGGCGCGCAACGGTAATGAGCGAAAGTTTCTTTTTTTGTGATCCCAATTCCCGGATGTAGTCGGCCATAGCTATGCGGATACGGTCAAGCTTTGCATTGAGCTTCTTTTCGGATTTGAGGTAAATGTTTTTAGGACGTTCTTTACTTACGTCCCACATATTGCGTGAAATGCGAAGCGATGTGGGTATATAATGCGCTTTATCCTGTTCATCTGTTAGCTTCAATAGGATGATGTCTAACGGTCGGTTTTCTTTTAATATGAAATTGAACTCCATAATTAAACTTTTAGTTAATGCTTAAAACTAAAGTAGATGCTCGTGATAAGGGGTCTAATTCAGACTACATTCCGACTAAGCTAATATAGTTTAATTTTTGTGATAAAGCAAGGAAGGTCTGCAATATAGCAGTATTTGTAACATTTCAGACAACAGGCATTTTATCAAAATATTGAAGTATAAATCCCAGAATTAAAAACATAACCAATTGATAAAGAGTAATTCAGAATAACAAACTAGTCTGAATTAGACTACATTTTGTCCGGGTGTTTGCTGACCTATGACAAATTTAAGAATTTTAACAAAAAAACAAATTGTTTTTACGGCCCTCTTACAAATAAATAAAGGTTATAAAAAACAAGTTCTTAAAGAATCGTCGAACCGGCATCCAGTTAACGTTTATTTATTGAACCATGAACAATATTAAGCACATACACATTGGCCAGATGATCCTTGAAAGATGGAAGGAAATGGAAATTTCCATGGAACGAACAACAAATTTCATTGAAAAAGAGGAGGAAGAAATCTACCGGATGTTCGAGCAGACTACGTTGGACAGCGGACTTCTGCTAAGGTGGAGCAAACTTCTTGAGTACGATTTTTTCAGACTTTACAGCCACCATCTGATTCTGTATGCTCCTAAAGCAGCGGTTCAGCAGAAAAAACCGGAGGAAACCGTACGCAGTTCTTCCTCACTTCCGGAATTCCGGAAGCATGTATATACAAAGGAGGTCATTGATTATCTTCTGAAACTTATAGATCATAAAGAAAAGACGCCTGCGCAGATCATCACGGAATACAGAATCCCTAAAACAACCCTATACAAATGGATGAACAAGTACAGAACAACAGAAAAAAAAGTGTAAACACACCGGATTACAGAAAGATTTACACCGAGATCATTGATCGTTACCATCCACATACGCGTATACGTTGTGAAGAATACCTTAACAAGGAAACCTGGACGAGTATGGATGTCATGACCGTTAATGAACTTATTTACGGCACATCAAAAAAAGAAAGTTTACAGTTCAATCAAAGCCACCGGTCCTATGATAAGGCGACTATATTAAAAATTCTGGAGTATCAGAAAAAACACGGACTCAACAATGTACAGCTGGCCAATACTTTTAAACTGAGCAGGAATACAGTGGCTAAATGGAAAATGCAGTACCATAACACAAGCAACAACTGATTTGGTATGCATTTAATGTTGGTTTTTTCCATAGGAACCGTTGTATTATGCCATCTTTATATTTCATGGATCTATATATTTGAATGGGATAAGAAGGGACGGATCCTTTACAGGTCCGTCCCCAAAGCATTTATGAAATCGGTGAAAAAGCAGGCCCTGTATCAGGGCATCTTATGCCTTATCCTGGCAGGGGGACTTATATGTTCTTTCTTTATTAAAGACATGCCCTCGTTCTATCTTCGTATTTTTATATTGGCCATGGCTCATTGTATAGGTCTGGTATTCACGTTTGTTTCCCATTCAAACAGAATCTTTATTATTCAGGGCCTTCCGGCGCTTGTGGCGTTAACGGTTTCGATAGTCTGAAGCGTATTAGATTTATATCATGCTGATAATGATGCGGATGCTGGCAGCGATGACCAACAGCCCCACGAGGATATAGGAAATCTTCTGAGGGATTTTTCCCACGAGCTTTGCGGCTACAGGTGCCGCCAGTACCCCGCCTGTAATGAGCCCGAGAACGATATACCAGTAATCAACGCCTAGGCTTGTAAAGAACGTGATGGTTGCGGCAAAGGTTACGAAAAACTCGGCTAGGGAAACCGTGCCTACCACGTACTTACTTTGCCTTCCTTTTGTAAGCAATGTGGATGTTACTATAGGACCCCACCCCCCACCTCCGAAGGCATCTAAGAAACCTCCTGCAAATCCCAGGATGCTGAGGCGCTTTACGGGTTTTCTGATGATTTTATGCTTAAACGCAAGCGAAATGAGTCTTAAGGCGATGATGATGAGATAAAGGGCTACAAACGGATAGGCAATGTATTCATAAGCACCTCCTATGTATATCACGAAAAGCGAACCTAATACGGCTCCTATAATTCCAGGTATAGCCAGCCAGTACAGCATCTTTTTATTGACATTGCCAAATTTATAATGCGAATATCCCGAAATGGCGCTTGAAAACATCTCAGCAGTATGGATACTGCCTGAAATTGCCGGAAGTTTGATCCCCATCGCCATCATCGCGGCGGCGGCAGTCATTCCGTATCCCAGTCCAAGAGCGCCGTCTACCATCTGTGCAAAGAAACCTACAAGCAGCATATAGTAGAATGCGTTGGGAATAAGTGCAACAAACTCCCCCAGGTTGTTTACGGGAAGCAGGGAAGAAAAACCATAACCAGTGAAAAATACAAAGAACAGGATGCTGATGTTCCTTACATAGGTTCCCATATTTGTTTTTGATTCCGTTTTTTCCGTTTTACCCGTAAGTGCTTTTGTGGCAAGGTTCAGATCCTGAAGTTTTGCTTCCAGATCTCCTTTGTGCCGGTTGCGGAATTCATGTAGGTTTTCAATACTTTCATCGATGTGATCGGGAATGGAACTTTCAAGATATTCCCTGAACCTCCTGGCCAGAACAGGAGATTTTCCGTTGGTGGAAACCGCGATTTTGAGGTTGCCCTTCTGAACGGTTGACCCAAGGTAAAAATCGCATAATGCGGGTTGATCTGCTGCATTTACGAGTAATTTTCTCTTGTGCGCCGCATTTCTTATTTCCTTATTCAGTTCGGGATGATCTGTTGTTATAATGACAATGTCTGCATCATCCAGATCCGCTTCGTCAAAGAAACGGTATTCCAGAGTTATACCGGGATGTAGGGTAGCCAGCAATTTCAGATCTTCCCGGATCTCAGGAGAGATCACGGTAATTCTGATATGCTCGTTTTGTTTGAGTAAGGTACGTGTTTTTTCCAGCCCTATTTTTCCTCCTCCGATTACGAGGAAACGCAGTTCTTCAGTTTTAAGAAATACGGGAAATAAAGTATTCTTCATATTTTTTTTTATTTGGGAGGCCATGTACAGCACAGCAGATACGGGACTTCCTGTGTGAAAAATGTTACCGGGTGCTGTTGGTCTAATTTATAACATATTTTAATGTAATGCCATAGGTTGCCGGATCACCCAGTACTGCTGCAAATTGTCCTGTATTTCCTGCAGCCGGCAATAAAAGTTCGTAGTAGTTTCTGTTGAATATGTTCCGGCTCCATGCAAATGCAGAAAGACCTTTATTAATACGGAACCCTGCCCTTCCGTTAAACAAGGTGTATCCGGATATATTCAGGTAACGCGAAGGTGAAGGACTTGATGAAAAGTCCGATCTGAAAAAACCGTCCAAAGCTATAAAGAACGTTCCCTTCTGTTCCATAAAGACCCCCTCTCTTGCATATTCTATTCCCAATGCGCCGGACCATTTGGATATTCCCGGAAGCCGTTCTCCGGAAATATCTTTAAAGCTTTTTTCTCCTCCGGTTTCTTCCAGCGGTACCGGGGCATTTTTAAAGCTGTCGTACTTTCCGTCCGTATACGATAAACTTCCTGTGAGGAAAAAGGATGGGGTTAAGGGAATGCTCCCTTCCACTTCTATTCCCTGAATGCTTACTTTTTCGGCATTGGCCAGATAACCTCTGTTTACACCCAGTTCTGCCGTTTGCACCTGTGTCTGATAATCGTGTATAACGGTTTTGTAAAGAGTAAAATTCAAACGACTTCCTGCTGTAGGGCTCCATTTCACCCCGGCTTCATAATGAGTTACTTCTTCGGGCTTTATAACGCTGAGTTCCGTAAGGGGTTTCCCGTTTGAAGAGGGCAATCCTCCAAGGTTCAGACCAACAGGCTTGAAACTCTTGGCAAAAGTTGCAAAGGAATTGATTTTGTCAGAATGAATGTATTGCACGGTCACCTGTCCTGATAAGTTGGCGTCGGAAACAGCTGTTTTGAACTGCTGGTCGGAATACACACTTTTTTTTATGGCTAAAAGTTCTGCATCCTGAGTCTCCAGGCCGCCATAAGTGGTACGGTTATAATCTCCCTTTTTTTCGTCGTAATTATATCGGATTCCCGGAAGGATATGAAATTTATCCGTTAAGGCCCAGTCGATCTGCCCGAACAGTGCGGTACTGAAACTTTGTAATCTTGACCGGGTACGGATTCCGTATCCGTCGAGCAATCCCGGAGTGCTCCATAAAGCATTTTCCGAATTTTGGGCAAAACGCCATTGTGCCGTACCGGATTCTTCTGTATGGTATGGATTTGATTTTAAATCCTGCCCTATCATAAAAAAGCCCAATACCCCGCTTATGTTATTGGTGAAGTTTCCTGCATAACGGATTTCCTGCGACCATTGGTGGTGCTTAGAAGGGGCCTGTGATTTGGTAAGCACGGGAAGTCCGGTGAAATCTCTGTCGTTTGAAGGATTCCAGTCCCAGAAACGCCAGGCAGAAACCGAAGTCAGGGTTCCGTTTCCTACAGCATGCTCATAGTTTACCGATATTCCGCCCAGATCGTTATCCGACCGCCATGGCGTATCCTGATCTACCTTTCTGTCAAAAGCATTTGAAGATGGAAGATGATATCCCAGGTCGGCAATGATCTTATCGAACTGCCGGTAATCTGCGCATTGTGTTTTTACCACGCCAGCAACTACCTGGGCATATCCGTCGGGACGCTGCCGTGAATAGTCAGCAGAAACAAGCAGTTCTGCATCTTCATTTACGTTGAACAGCAATTGTCCTTTTATTCCGATGTTGTTAAGGTCATTAAGGTACTTACCCGTATTGATATTTTCCACCGTACCGTTGCGCTGTGTCCCGGAAAAAGACAGCCTTCCGGCAATCTTGTCCGACAATCCTCCGTTAAGCGATGCTTTAGCCTGTATATAGCCAAGGTTCCCGTAACTGATTTCTGCAACTGCTGAAGGACTGAATCCCGGTTTTTTTGTTGTAATGTTAAAGGCACCTGCCGTTGTATTCTTACCGAAAAGTGTTCCCTGGGGCCCCCTTAGAACCTCTATCCGTTCAATATCGATGAAGTCCAGTGTAGTGGCTGCAGGCCGTGCATGATACACCCCGTCAATATAAAAACCGACACCGGGTTCAATTCCGTCATTTGTAAGTCCGAAGGTGGATCCCATCCCGCGGATGTTTAACGTTGTATTTCTTGGATTTGAGGAATAAAGCTGCACGGAAGGTACCAGTTCTTTGATCCTGTTCACATTGAATGCTCCTGCCTGCTCTATTTGCGCAGAGCCGATTACGGCAACGGGAATAGGAATCTGCTGAGCTGTTTCACTTCTTCTTCTCGAAGTAATGACAAGCTCGTTCAAATCCGTACTTTTTACTTGTAAGGGTACCAGGTGGATTTTTAGCTGCTGCTCGGAATTTAACAGCTCCAGCTCTTCTTCTATATAGTCATCATGTGAGAGAACCACGTATAAAGGAAAATCGAGCGTAGTTCTTATTTCAAACTTTCCGTTAATGTCCGTAAAGGCTGTAACGTCTGTGTTCTTTATGCTGATAAGAACATTCGGGACAGGTTCTTTCCCTTCTTCGCTGGCGATGACCCCGGAAATAATGTGCTGGTTCTGCTGTGCCCATAATTGCCCATCCCATAATAAAGTAAGGATTATAAGCATGCCCGTTAGTAATTGTATGCTGTTTTTCATAATTTATTTAAGGCTAATGGAGTACGTCATTAAGTACCCTGTTTGTAAAATCTCCAAAGGTTTCTGCTCCTTCCTTGTCAGAAGTGTAGCGTTTGAACAAATCGTCCAGCAATATCAGGATTTCCGGTTCTTCTACCTTTTCCCGGTAGATCCTGTTCAGGCGGTTGCCTAAACGGTCACCACCCAGCATGAGGTTGTACTGGCCAGGGCCTGTTCCTACAAAACCGATCTCGGAAAGATACGAGCGACCGCAGCCATTGGGGCATCCCGTCATACGAATGCTTATTTCATCATCCTGAAGCCCGTGCTTTTTCAGAAGAGGCTCTAATTTGGTAATGAGTTCGGGCAGATAGCGCTGTGCTTCAGCCAGGGCAAGCGGGCATGTGGGTAAGGCTACACACGACATAGAACTTTCCCTCATACTGCCATACCTTCCTTCTATATGATGCGTTATAAGAAGCGACTCTATATTTTTTTTGTCATCCCCGGAAATATTTCCCAGAATGAGGTTCTGATTACATGTGAACCTGAAATCACACAGCGCCAGCCCGGAAAGTTCATCTAAAAATGCTTTCTGGTAAGGCTGTACGACTCCGTTTTCAACAAAAAGGGTATAAAACCACCTGTTCTCATGATTTTGCTGCCATCCGTAACGGTCATTGCGTTCGGAAAAGGAATAAGGTTCGGCAGGTAACAGTGCAAATCCGCAGCGGTTTTCCAGTTCCTCCCTGAAACGTTCGATCCCCATTGTATCAACGGTGTATTTTAATCTGGATCTCTTTCGGTCGGAACGGTTGCCATAGTCCCTCTGAATGGTGAGTACTTCGTAAACGGCCTTCAATGTTTTTTCACCTGCTTCTGCAAACCCGATCACGGTTCCGATGCGCGAATATGTATCCGGGTTTCCGTGCGTGGTAGACAATCCTCCTCCAACGGCTATATTGAACCCCTTCAATTTTTCATCCTCGATAACCGCAATGAGGCCGATATCGTTGGCAAAAACATCGACATCGTTCGTGGGCGGAATTGCGATGGCAATCTTGAATTTACGCGGCAGGTAGCGATCTTCATAAAGCGGATCGGCTTCTGCAGAACGTTCGTATATCTTTTCATCATCAATCCATACTTCATAATACGATTGTGTTTTGGGAAGCAGCAGGTTTGAAATGCGGTCGGCATATGCATGGATTTCTTCAAATATCCGGGAAACCTGTGGATGTGAACTGCATATTACATTACGGTTTACATCCCCGCACGCTGCGATGGCATCCAGTTTTGCTAAAAGAAATCCCTGAAGCGTATCACGTAACTGGTGCTTTAATAGTCCGTGAAGCTGTATGGTCTGACGTGTGGTAATCTTTAAAGTTCCTGTTCCGTAAGTTTGCGATATATGGTGAACGGCCTGCCATTGTTCTGCACTGACTACCCCTCCCGGGATGCGGAGCCTGATCATAAACGAGTACAGCTTATCCAGTTTTTTGGCCGCACGTTCAGCACGTCTGTCGCGGTCGTCCTGTACGTACATGCCGTGAAATTTGACGAGGGCTTCGTCATCGGGCCTTACATTTCCTGTATGGTTGTCCCTGAGACTTTCTGCCAGGGTACCCCGTAAACCGTCACTTTTAATTTTTATATGTTCAATCGGAGATAGTTTTTCTTTATTCATGTTTTTTTAATATTTAATAGACATCTTTAATATACCTGCCCTGTTGTTCCAACTGTTCCAGGTAGTGTGTGGCATCGGCCGTGCTTAGCCCCTTTACTGAGGAAACGGCCTCTTTTAACGCTTCGTTTACATCCCTGCTCATCGGATTTTTTTGTCCGCATACGTATATATAGGCACCTGTGCCGATCCATGAAACCAGTTCTGCTGCTTGCTCCTTTATCCGGTGCTGTACGTAAATCTTGTGCTTCTGGTCACGCGAAAAGGCCGTATCCAGTTTTGTGAGTACCCCGGTAGCAAGCCATTGCTGTATTTCGGTCTGATAATAGAAATCATTTACAAAATGCTGCTCCCCAAAGAAAAGCCAGTTACGGCCCTGTGCCCCGGTTGCATCTCGTTGCGAAAGGAAGCTTCGGAATGGCGCTATACCTGTTCCGGGGCCAATCATAATAATGTCACGATCTTCAGGGGGTAAACGGAAATGCCTGTTTTTATGGATATAGAACGTAAGGGGGCTGCCCGGCTCGAAACCGCTGAGAAATCCGGAGCAGAATCCGCTTTTTGTATTTCCGTTGACATTGAACCTGTGATGATTTACGGTGACATGTAGTTCTCCTGTATGAGCTTCCGGTGATGAGGATAAAGAATACAGTCTGGGTGAAACAGCATGAAGAAGGTCTTTTACATCGTCAAAACCGACGGATTCCGGAACTCCATATTTTTCCAGAACATCCGCAAGGTCCGCCCGGTCTTCTTCAAAAGCAACTCCTAAAAGGGCTGATAATGCTTCCAGCTGTTTTTTCCCCAATCCTTTTATGTTGCGCTTTTTTAATTCGCCAAAACGATTTTCGTCTTTAAGGAAACGGGCAACAGTCTTTGTTTCTTCATCATTGTTATGTGGATAAAAACCTATGGCATCTCCGGGCTCATAGCTAACTTCTTCGTCACAGCAGATTTCGATATGGTGGGTTTCTTTGTTCGATCCCCTGTCATTAAGAATCACTTTATGAAGGACCCTCCCTTCATACTCTTTCTTTGAAGTATCTTTTTCCGGAATGTCCGATCTGGAAGTTGCAGCATTTCCCGTACTGAAATGTTTAAGGGCCGTAACAACTTCATTAAACCATGTTGCAGATGCTTCCTCATAATCAGTATCGGCTTTTTGAAGCGGGACTATGGGAACTGCCCCAGCATTTAGCAGTAAGCGGTCTGTATCTTCACCTGCTTTACAGAACAACGGATACGAACGGTCTCCAAGAGCCAGCACGGCATACTTGAGCGCGGGCAGTGAAAACCCTTCTTTTGAAAGGTGCTGAACAAACGTTTTGGCATTATCGGGAACCTCCCCTTCTCCCTGTGTACTTATAATGATCAGCACAACTGTTTCTTTTCCTATATTTTCAACGGGATATTGTCCGGCATCAAAAATTCTGGACTGTATCCTGTTATTTTTAAGCAGTGATTGAAGTTCAAGTGCCAGTTTTTTGCTGTTGCCGGTTTCAGTTCCATATAGAATGGTGGGCTTAACCTTTATTTCGGGTACTGAAGCCTGGGCGGGTTTTATTTCCGCATCCAGGGACAGCAGTCCGGCAATATATCCGTTGAACCATACAAGTTCTTCACGAGAGAAGGATCTGATTTCACTTTTAAGAACGGTAAGTTTCGTTTCAGATAGCATGAGACAAAGGAATTAGGTGGTTATCGAAATAGGAGCTTCTCACCTGCTTTTCCGGAAACCAGGAAAAGCAGGTGTTCAGGTTTACTACGTGCCCGATGATGAGCAATGTTGGAACATGGTCGAATACAGGCATTTGAGGAGGAATTTCATCATTGAACTTAAAGATGGTCGTACGTTGCTCAGGTGTAGTGGCCTGTTCTACTACGGCAATTCCCTTTTCCCCGTCAATGCCGTTCTCCATAAGCTTATGGAACAGTTCCTGTGATTTCCTGCCGCTCATATAAAAAACAAGCGTGTCATCAGTAGCCGCCCAGTCCTTCCACTCGTAAGGCGTTACACTTTTAAGGTCAAACAGCGTAAGAAACCTTACGCCCCTGCTGTAGGATCGTGCAGTTAGGGGAATCCCTGTATAGGCCGATGCTCCGAAAGCAGCAGATATACCTGGGATGATTTCATAGGGAATACCGTTGCTCTTCAACACGTTTAACTCGTCGAGTATGTTGGAAAACAGGCAGGCATCACCCCCTTTCAAACGCAATACCTTTTTATTTTGTCTGGCGAATTCCACCATGAGTTCATTGATCTTTTCCTGTGGGGTATGGATGCCTTTGGCACATTGCTTGCCAACATACAGCACAAGGGCTTCCTTTCTTGCATTTTCCGATATCAGTTCCGGGGAAACCAGGCGGTCTGTGAGGATCACGTCGGCTTTCCGAATCCAGTTCAGTGCTTTTATGCTGATTAAATCAGGGTCGCCAGGCCCTGCACCTGCAAGTATTACAGGTGTAAATGTATTCCGTATTTTCATGGATGATTTTTTTTAGAAAAGTCCTTCTACCGATAAGTAACGCTCACCTGTATCATAATTGAATGTTACAACAGTAGCGCCTTCTGGTATGTGAGTTATTTTTTGAGCTATAGCGGCCAGGGAAGCTCCTGTTGAGATTCCTGCCAGTATTCCTTCTGTCCTGGCCAGTTTTCGGGCATAATCAAAGGCTTCCTCTTTTGAAACACGTACTATTTCGTCTATTAGGCCTGTTTTAAGAATTGATGGGATAAAACCCGCTCCGATGCCCTGCAAGGGATGCGGTCCGGGTACTCCTCCGCTGAGAACGGGCGATAATTCAGGTTCCACGGCAATTACCTTAAGGTTGGGAAAAGCAGATTTTAAGACAGTTGCAACTCCTGTAATATGCCCTCCTGTTCCTACTCCGGTAACGAGGTAGTCAATACCCTCGGGAAAATCATTTAACAGTTCCCTGGCCGTAGTATTTTCATGTACCTTTACATTGGCGGGGTTGTCGAATTGTTCCGGAGACCAGGCATCCGGAATTTGATTTACGAGTTCCCGCGCTTTTTCAATAGCTCCTTTCATGCCTTTTTCCCTCGGTGTAAGTTCAAATTCCGCTCCGTATAGTTCCATAAGCTTCCTTCTTTCAATGCTCATCGATTCGGGCATTACCAAAATTACCCGGTATCCTTTTACAGCCCCGACAAGGGCAAGTCCTATACCTGTATTTCCCGATGTTGGTTCAATGATGACGCTGTTTGGGGTAAGCAACCCTTTTTGTTCTGCATCTTCTATCATTGCCAGTGCGATACGGTCCTTAATGCTGTTTCCCGGATTGTTTTTCTCCAGTTTTATCCACACGCTGTGTTTTGTCCCGTATAGTTTCTGAAGACCTACAACCGGTGTATTTCCAATGGTTTCTAAAATGTTTGCTGCTCTCATAATGACTTTATTTAATATTTTTTTATTCAATTGTTATATGACAAAGTTGATAGGGTCCGTGGCTGATGACCTTATTTCTTTAATGATCATTTTACTTTTATGGTAAACAAGTGCATAAGGCGGTATTGATGACGTGATCCAAACATTTCCGCCAACCACGGCTCCTTTACCTATGACGGTATTTCCTCCGAGTATGGTTGCATTTGCATAGATCGTTACGTCGTCTTCTACCGTGGGATGCCTCTTTATATCGGCTTTTTCTTTGTTAACGCTAACGGCGCCAAGGGTAACTCCCTGATAAATTTTGACGTTGTTCCCTATTGTGCTTGTTTCGCCTATTACAACACCTGTACCATGGTCTATTACAAAACGGCTTCCGATCCGTGCTGCAGGATGGATGTCAACTCCCGTACGGCTATGGGCATATTCCGATATCAGCCTCGGTACTACCGGGATGCCGCGTTTCCACAACCAGTGGGAAATCCTGTAAACGCACACAGCAAAGAAACCGGGATACGAAACGATAACCTCGGTTCTGGAAAAAGCTGCCGGATCGTTACTGAAAAGGGCATCAAGGTCCTCTTCAAGCGCAGTATAAAGCAAAACGACGGAATCAAAGAATTTCTCCGCTGCTTCCTGCGATTCTTCCAATGTAACGACCTTTACCAATAACGTAATCAGTTCTTCGGTAAGCAGGTCCTTTTTTCTCAGGTAATCTTCATAAGTTTGAAGATCGCGCCCTCCAAGGAACATCCATTCGAATACGGATTCCAGCCATGTTGAGATATGATCCATAGACGGAGCCCTATGCTCGAGTGTTTTCGTGTACATCGTATAAAATTTATCCATCATTCCAGAAACATTAAGGCTCCTACCGTATTATGGTTTGTTTCATCAATAAGTATGGCGCATCCCGTTTTAGGATTGCTTCGGAAGGAATCAACAAAAAGAAGATCGCTTGATCGCAGGGATATCTGTGCAATATCATTCATCCCTATTTCGGAAGCATTGTGAAACTGCCAGTTATTTACATCCCAGCTGCGGTCGATGGATTTTACCTTTATACGTACGTTACGGAACCGGTGCTGTAAGGTATAAGTTTTGTGCTGTTGCAGCGGTATGTGATCAAGCCAGCAGATCCACGCTTTGAGTTCATTTGTACCCGGCGGTTCTTGCCCGGTTTTTACAATGGTATCACCACGGCTTACATCAATTGCATCCGTGAGATGAAACACTACATTTTCTCCCGCCCGTACAGACTGAGCTTCTTCCTGGTTCTTTTCCAGTTTTTCAATAAACGTTTCCATTCCCGATGGCAGAATCTTTACAGCATCTCCTACCGAGTATCTTCCGCTTTGTACCTGACCGGCAAATCCCCGGTAATCATGATACTCGTCGGTTTTTGGACGGATCACCCACTGTACCTGGAAACGGGAAGGACTTTCACAAGGGGGATCAATCGCAACTGTTTCAAGAATTTTTAAGAGCGTCTGGCCCTTATACCAGGGGGTATTAACGGAACCTTGTACCACATTGTCGCCCAATAATGCGCTTACAGGTATGTAAAATACTTCATCATAAAACAGTTCTTTTCGCATGTCTTCAAACTGTTTTTCTATATCGGAAAAAGCCGTTTCTGAAAAACCTGTCAGATCTATTTTATTGACCGCAATGATGGCTTTCCTAATTCCCATTAGGGATCCTATACTGGCATGTCTCCTTGTTTGCGCCGTAATGCCTTTACGGGCATCGATGAGGATGATAATGAGGTCTGATGTGGAAGCTCCCGTAATCATATTACGTGTATACTGTTCGTGCCCCGGAGCATCGGCAATGATGAATTTTCGACTTTGTGTGGAAAAATACTTATAAGCCACATCAATGGTGATGCCCTGTGCTCTTTCAGCTCTTAAACCATCGGTAATAAGTGCCAGATCGATGGCTTCTTCGCCGTGCTGCGTGTAGTTCTTTAAGATGCCGAGCTGGTCGGTATGGATGCTGTCCGAATCATACAGCAGCCTTCCTATAAGCGTACTTTTTCCATCGTCGACATTTCCTGCCGTTATAAATTTTAAGGTATTCATGTTCTGTTTTGTTATTGATTAAAAATAGCCCTGTTTTTTACGGTCTTCCATCGCAGCTTCCGATAACTGGTCGTCCAGTCTTGTTTGCCCACGCTCGCTGATCCTTGTCTGCACGATGTCGGAAATGATTTCAGGAACGGTGGAGGCACCGGAAGGAATGGCTGCCGTACACGTCATATCGCCTACAGTACGATACCTTACTTTTGCAACTACTACTTCATCTTGGGGAAGCGGCCTTATAAAGGACGATGTTGCGATGTACTGCCCATTATGAAGGATGCATTCGCGTTCGTGTGAAAAATAGAGTTTTGGAAGCTGTATGTTGCGGCTGTGGATGTAGTTCCATACATCCAGCTCGGTCCAGTTGCTGATAGGGAATACTCTTACATTATAGCCCTTTTCAACTTTTCCGTTATACAGGTCCCATAATTCAGGGCGCTGCAGTTTAGGATCCCATTGTCCGAAATCATCGCGTACAGAAAAGATGCGTTCTTTAGCCCTTGCTTTTTCTTCGTCCCTTCTGGCTCCTCCGATGCAGGCGTCAAAACCATTTTCTTTAATGATATCCAGCAGTGTGTAGGTCTGAAGGGTATTGCGCGACGGAAATCTTCCGGGGGTTTCCTTTAGGTTGTATCTGGAAATACTGTCTTCTACAGAACCTATAATAAGTCGTTCCCCAATTTCGGAAGCAAGGGCATCCCGGAATTCGAGTGCCTCGGGAAAATTGTGCCCGGTGTCGATATGGACAAGCGGAAAAGGCAGTTTTCCGGGCCTGAATGCTTTCAATGCCAGATGTACGAGCAGTATGGAATCCTTACCTCCCGAAAAAAGAAGTGCGGGCTTTTCAAACTGTGCGGCCGTTTCCCTTAAAATATATACGGCCTCTTCTTCAAGCTGGTTTAAATAGCTTAGCGTATGTTGTGTCATTATTCTGGTATTTATTGTTATTGTTTAATATGTAAACCGCATTCTTTCTGATTTTGATCTTCCCACCACCATCTTCCGGCCCTGAAGTCTTCACCTTCCTGCAAAGCCCTTGTACAAGGTGCGCACCCGATGCTTATATAGCCTTTGTCGTGCAAGCGGTTGTACGGAATGCCGTGTTGTTTTATAAAGGCTATGATGTCTGCTGTTTTCCAATGAAGCAGCGGGTGGTACTTGATGATTCCATATTGTTCATCCCATTCAAACGTGCTCAGGTTCTGCCGCCCGGGAGAATGTTCGGACCTGAGCCCGGTTATCCATACCTGTTGGCCGCTGAGCGCGCGTTTAAGCGGCTCTACCTTTCGGATATGGCAGCAGCTTTTCCTGTTTTCCAAAGATTTGTAAAAGGAATCGGGCCCATTCTGCGTGATGAATTTTTCAAGTAAGGCCGTATCGGGATAATAGGTTTCAATGTTAAGCCTGTATTTTGCAAGGGTCAGGTTCCACGTTTCATATGTTTCGGGAAAAAGCCTGCCTGTATCAAGGGTGAAAATCCTGACCTTTAGATCTTTAATTAAATGTGTAATCATTTGGTCTTCGTAACTGAAGCTTGAAGAAAATACAATGTTTTCAAAGTTTCCGGCCAGATAGGATAATTGTTCTTCGATAGTTTCGTTCTGAATACCTTGTGTGAGCAACTGCCCGTGTGCGGTCTTCAAAAGGGCGGGTTCAAGTGTATTATTCATCATTCAATTTATAATGCTATATATTCTATCAAATAAGTAGAATATAGGGTTAAAAAAATTTATTTGTCTTTAAGGAAAGCTTCCAAAGTAGCTTCCATCATACTCAAACGCATCTTGTCACGTATTTCTGTAAACTGTTTTCTTAAATAACAGCTGGCCTCGTCTTCACAATCATCACATTTTTCATAATAGTTGATCGAAACGCACGGAGCTAATGCGATAGGTCCGTCAAAAATCCGGTAAAGGTCGGCCAGTGACACTTCCGATGGCGGCTTCATCAGATAATAGCCCCCTCCTGTCCCCTGCTTGCTGTTAACGAGCTTCGCACGTTTCAATTCCAGAAGAATCTGCTCCAGAAATTTTTTAGGAATGCGTTCCCGTTCTGCAATTGCCGCGGTTGTTATATGTCCCTTCTGGTATATCTCGGCAAGACAAACCATAGCTTTGAGGGCATATTTACATCGTTTTGATAACATAGGGGCGAATTCGTTAATTGGCTTTATTGCAAAAAAAAACTCCCTCAAAGGGAGTTTTTATATATTGATCACATCATTTAAAATAAGTCAATAACTAAAATCCTCCCCCTGTTAAAGAGCAGCACATACACATTGACATATTCATATTGATGGTTTTCATATTTCTAATTTGCAACAAAGTAATTAAAACAATTTCACATATACAATAATTTTTTTCTTTTTTCTATAAAAGGTGTTTTTAAGAAGCTTCATCAAAAGGATTTACCTCCCTTCCTATGAGGGCGCTGTCAATTTCAAAAGACGGGAACTTCCTGCAAAAGTGATTTCATCGGAGATTCCGGGCCGTTGGTCGATTAAGAAAGAACGGAACATTCTACTGATCCTATATTTGTTAAAACTTAAAATAAGTTCATCATGAAAACATTAAGTATCGCCCTGCTGACATTCTTTACTATTACAGCAACAGCGCAGAAAAAATTCACATTCAGAACCAAATTTGATGATGCCGTTCCCGTTCTCAACTTAGGGACCTTCCACATGGGATATACACCCGATGCCAATAAAACCCAGTTTGACGAACATAATAAGGAAAATGTACGCCGCATACATGAAATAGCAAAGAAGATAGCTGAATTTAAGCCTACGATCATATTGGTGGAACAGGAGCCTTATCATAATCCGCAACTCGCTGAATCGTATAATAAATACCTTGAGAATCCTGAGATGAAGTTTGCAAATCCAGATGAAATTGAATTACTGGCTTATGAGGTAGGCCGTTTAAGCGGAGCGAAACAGATTTACGGAATAGATTATCAGCAGGAATATTTTTATATGATGCAGCAGGTTTTAAAAGATCAGCTGGATACCGTTACGTATCAGAAGTATGAGGATCTGGTACGCCTAAACAAGCAACAGAATAATATTGATGAAAAGTCCGTGAAGGTTGATGAATTGCTATGGCTCATCAATCAGCCGGAAAACCTTGACAACCTCATAAACCTCAATGCCGATCTTCTTACAACGGTTTCAGTATACGGATATCCTTTAGGTGCAGAACAGGCTTCTAAATATTATAACCGAAATCTTATGATGTTCAGCAATCTTAACAATGTACCCGTCACAAAAAGCGACCGCATATTTATCCTTATGGGTGCTACTCATACTGCTTTCTTTAAGGATTTTCTAAGACGTTCTCCAAAGTTCATCGAAGTAAATGTGCTTGATTATCTTAAATAAGCGACTAAAACAAAAACTTCCGTTAGGAAGTTTTTGTTTACGATAAGGAAATACTTTAATTAGTGTTTTTTCAGCGTTTTTGCCCTGTTGTATTCAAAATTCATTCTGGCAATACTGAGTACCGATATACCTTGCGGGCATTCGACCTCGCAGGCCTCGGTATTGGAGCAATGACCGAACAGTTCCAGGTCCATCTGCTCCACCATTTTCAAAACACGTTGACTGCGTTCTTCCTTACCTTGCGGAAGCAGCACCATATGGGTAATTTTTGCAGCGGTAAACAGTGCGGCACTTCCGTTTTTGCACGTTGCCACACAGGCACCGCATCCTATACAGGCTGCAGCGTCAAATGCCGCTTCTGCTGTTGCGTGTGTTACCGCAATGGCTGTTGCGTCAGGTGCCTGGCCGGTATTTACCGATACATATCCACCCGATGAAATGATCCTATCAAAAGCCGTCCTGTTTATTTTGAGGTCCTTCTTTACAGGAAATGCTACTGATCTGAAGGGCTCGATAACAACCGTATCTCCGTCATTAAATGATCGCAAATGCAGCTGGCAGGTGGTTGTGTTTTTCAAAGGACCATGTGCAAGGCCGTTGATCATTACACCGCATTGTCCGCAGATTCCCTCGCGGCAGTCGTGGTCAAATTCTACGGGATCACCTCCTTCTGTAATAAGTTTTTCGTTAAGGGTATCCAGCATTTCAAGAAAGGACATATGCGGGTTAAGCCCTTTAAGATGATAATCTGTGAGGTTTCCTGGAGATTCAGGGGCTGATTGCCTCCATATTTTAAGATGTAATTCCATAAGCTTATTTGTAACTGCGTACTGCGGGTTGTAATTCTTCAAAAACAAGGGGTTCTTTTACAAGTTCGGGTTCGTTCCCCTCTCCTGTCCATTGCCATGCGGAAATGAACTGGAACAATTCGTCGTTGCGTAATGCCTCTCCGTCGGGTGTCTGGTATTCCTCCCTGAAATGCGCTCCGCACGACTCGTTACGCGTAAGTGCATCATAGCACATCAATTCTCCTATTTCAAAATAATCGGCAACTCTTCCGGCCTTTTCCAGTTCGGTATTCATATTGCGCTCACTGCCGGTGATCAGGACGTTTTGATAAAAATCATTTTTGAGCCGCCTTATTTCTGAAATAGCATACCGCAGGCCATTCTCGTTACGGACAAGCCCGCAATAATCGTAAAGGAGTTTTCCCAACGTTCTGTGATAATGATCAACAGTAAGTGTTCCTTTAACAGCAAGGAATTTTTCAAGTTGCGCTTTTACTGCGGTTTCTGCTTCCTCAAATTCGGGACCGTCGATAGTGATAGGACCGGTATGGATATCTCCTGCTAGGTAATTAGCAATAGTGTAAGGTGCAATAAAGTAACCGTCAACAGAAGCCTGCAAAAGAGAATTGGCACCTAATCTGTTGGCTCCGTGATCTGCAAAATTGGCTTCTCCGAGCGCAAAAAGCCCCGGAACGGTTGTCATAAGCTCGTAATCCACCCATAATCCGCCCATAGAAAAATGAGCAGATGGAGAAATCATCATGGGTTCTTTATAGGCATCATATCCCGTTATTTTCCGGTACATATCGAACAGGTTGCCGTACTTTTCTTCAATTTTTGCTTTTCCCTGCTCTTTAATGGCTTTTGAAAAATCGAGATAGACCGCATTTTTTAATGGACCGATGCCGAATCCGGCATCAATGCGCTCTTTTGCTGCCCTGGACGAGATATCTCTTGGGGCCAGATTTCCGAATGCGGGATACCTGCGCTCCAGATAGTAATCACGTTCGTTATCCGGAATATCATTAGGCTGACGAGCCTCCTCCTTTTTCAAGGGAACCCAGATCCTTCCGTCATTGCGCAACGATTCGGACATAAGGGTAAGTTTAGACTGATAATCTCCGGATTGCGGCAGCGATGTGGGATGTATCTGGATCCAGCTCGGGGATGCCATGAGCGCCCCTTTTTTATGGGCCCGCCATATAGCAGAACCGTTACATCCCATGGCTAAGGTAGAAAGGTAGTAGATTTTTCCATACCCGCCGGTTGCCAATACCACGGCATGTGCAGCATGCCTTTCTATTTCGCCCGTGTCAAGGTTTCTTACGATAATTCCACGGGCTTTTCCTCCTATAACCACCAGGTCCAGCATTTCGTGTCTTGAAAACAGTTGAACGGCTTTTTTACCTACCTGCCGCATAAGCGCCTGGTAAGCTCCTAAAAGCAGCTGTTGTCCTGTTTGCCCTCTTGCATAAAAGGTTCTGCTTACCTGTACCCCGCCAAAAGAACGGTTGTTCAGGTAGCCCCCGTATTCCCTGCCAAAGGGAACTCCTTGTGCTACTGCCTGGTCTATAAGGTTCAGGGAACATTCGGCCATACGGTATACATTGGCTTCCCTGGCCCTGAAATCGCCTCCTTTCAGAGTATCTGCAAACATGCGGTATACGCTGTCTCCGTCATTTTTATAATTTTTAGCAGCATTTACCCCTCCTTGGGCAGCTACAGAATGTGCCCTTCTGGGACTGTCCTGGAAGCAGAATGATTTTACGTTATATCCCATTTCACCAAGAGAAGCCGCAATGGAACCTCCTGCAAGCCCGGTACCCACAACAATGACATCCAGTTTCCTGCGATTTGCCGGGTTAACGAGCCGGGCGTGTTTTTTATAGTTGGTCCATTTCTCATGCAAAGGACCTTCGGGTATTTTAGCATTTAACTTCATAACTTCATTCATTAGCGTGAGGTAAAATAAACATAGACAGGCATAAGAGAAAATCCTATGCAGATGATAACGGCATATCCCATCCCGAACACACGTACCCATTTTACAAATTTAGGATGGTACAATCCCAGCGTTCGCACGGCGCTGTGTATTCCATGAATCAGATGATAGCAAAGTGCGGCCATCGAAATGATGTATATCAATACGTACCACCATTCCCGGAATACTGCTGTAACCAGCAGATACAGGTCCTTGTTTCCCTGCTCATCCAAAGGAAGGCTTCCGAATTTGTATACATACCAGAAATTCTGAAAATGGATGATGAGGAATATCAGGATGATCGTGCCAAGTATTCCTATATTTCTTGAATACCACTTGCTGGCCCTCCCTCTGCGGTCTGAACGATACCTACCTGCGGATTTACGGTTTTTAAGCGTAATCACAATACCATCAGCTGCATGAATCAGGATGCTTGCATACAGAACATATGAAACTATTTTTATAAAGATGTTACCTGACAGGAAATGTGAATAGGCGTTAAACTGCAGATGTGCCTGTTCCCGTGGAAGGAACAGCTGAAGATTACCCAGAAAATGAATAAGCAGGAAAAAGGCCAGGAAGAGTCCTGTAATGCACAACAGCATTTTTCTTGATAATGTTGACAACATAACAACTATTTTAACTGTTAATAATAACCGAGTACCTTCATCCAGAGTCCGCCGATGCCCATGTAGATGATCAGCAGTACAATTCCTATTTCCAATCCGCGAAGCCACCATGCCTTAAGTTCCACATAGCCGCTTCCGAAGAAAACCGGTGCCGGTCCGTGGCCGTAATGTGTAAGTACACCGTAAATTGATCCCAGGAATCCCAGCATCATGGCCAGAAGCATTGGCGGTATCCCCAGCGAGATACCCACTCCAAGCAGAGCTGCATACATTGCAGCTACGTGTGCCGTTGCGCTTGCGAAAATATAATGGCTGAAAAAGTAAACCAGAATAATAACCGGGAAGGCTACCTGCCAGCTGAGTCCTCCGATCTGCACACGTATGAGGTCGCTGAACCATCCTATGAATCCAAGTTCATTTAAGGAGCTTGCCATCATCACCAGAACGGCAAACCATACAATGGTATCCCAGGCACCCTTTTCCGACTTTACATCTTCCCAGGTAAGTACGGAAGTAAGGAGCAACAAGGTTAGGCCAATAAAAGCCGTAGTGGTTGCATCAATGGACAGTGATCCTCCGAATATCCATAAGGCCAGCAGTATAAAGAATGCCAGAAGCATGAGCCATTCGTTCTTGGAGATGGGTCCCATTTCCTTGAGCTTCTGGGCAGCCATCTTTGGTGCATCGCCAGTTTTTTTAAGTTCAGGAGGATAAAGCTTATACAGTACCAGAGGAACGATGAAAAAAGCTGCAAGCCCCGGTATGAACCCGGCTGCGGCCCATGACATCCAGGTAATGTCAACACCCATGCCGGCTGCAAATTTCTGACACATGGGATTGCTCGCAGTTCCTGTAAGGAACATGGAAGATGCTATAAGATTCATATAATAACTGTTCAATGTAAGATAGGATCCCAGCTTCCTGTGGGTTTCGGGACGGTCAGGAACAGAATCAAAACTTATGGCCATTGATTTCATGATGGGATAAATGATTCCTCCTCCTCTTGCCGTATTACTTGGAATGGCAGGAGCCAGGCAAACATCTGCAAGTCCTAATCCATAGGCCAGTCCAAGGGAACTTTTTCCGAAAATCCCGATGAACAGGAAGGCAATTCTGTTACCAAGTCCTGTTTTGATAAATCCCCGTGCAATAAAAAAAGAAATTCCGATGAGCCATATGACCTTATCTCCAAAACCTCCTAATGCCTTTGCTATGGATTTTCCGGCGTCGCCGGGTGCAAGTACCTGTGTAAGTGCCGTAAAACCAATAGCCATCATACACATGGTTCCCATAGGTGCCGCTTTAAGAATGATGCCTAAAATAGTTGCTGCAAATATTGCAAAGAGGTGCCAGGCATTAGGCTGTACTCCTTCCGGTACCGGGATAAACCATAAAATAAGCGCCACTGCAAAGGTTATGGCGACATTGCGGATGTTGATTTCTTTCATATTATACAGGAATTAGGGTTAGAATCTGCTCTGTACCTGAACAATGAACAGGTTATTGTTGTATTGGGTGGTATCTTCGGTTTGTTTTTTGTATCGGTCAAACTGCATTCCGACCTGTATGCGGGCGCCGTAATTTTTAAGGAATTCCAGACCGAACATCGGGGTAAAGGTCTGCCTTGGATTGGAATTAAGCCTGAAGTTGGTATCAAGGTATTCATAACGGCATGACAGTTCAAAAGCGCTGAGATTCCGGTGATTGATCTCGTATCTAAGGTTTGGAAGGAAGTACATTCCCCGGATAAGATAATCATCAGGTTTCGACATCCTTGTTGCTTCGTCCTGGGCAAAATACAATACGTGATTGGTCGCCTGTTTTGCCTCAAGCTGCATATCCAGACTCCAGTCTGTTCCCAGATCGAGTATGCCGCTTAAATCCACTCCGAATGCATATACCTGTTCTTTATTTACCTCCCCGATTCCTCCGTTGAGTCCGAGATTAAACTGATGTTCAGGTGAAAGTCCCAGTACAAGCCTGGTGGAGAACTGCTTTCCGTTGTCGTTGTCGTTAACCTGATTCTTTCCGTTTCCGTTTACAACCGAAACGGCATACTGTAAAGGCATGCTGCCGAGATTTACCGTACCACCTGCCGACATTCCGATCTGAAAACTCGTCCATCCGAGTTTTCCGAATTCTAAATACTGGTTGGACCAGTCCAATGATTTTATGATATCTATAGGATAGGTTTCTTCTATACCGAACCAGGGACGGAACTGACCTACCGTAATAGCCAGTTTGGGATTAAAAGTATACTTTAGGTACGCGTTCTCCAGAACACGCGTTTTGGGGTCGTTCTTAAAATCAGCCAGGTTGGCCAGTACTACTACCTCCGTACGCTTGCTTATCTGGGCACGCATCTGGATCCGCATATATTTGACCATAAAATTATGGTCAGTGCCCGTTTCATCCGAATGATGAAGGCCGTTTACATCCACATCACTTGTTGTGTTCCACAGATACCGGGCCTGAAAAAGTCCTTTGATCTGCAGTTGCGGATATACAGGTTCCGAAACAACAGGAATTGAATCATTGGACTGTGCGGTTAAAGTACCGGTTTGCAATGCCAATGCGAGAAAAAGGAAGCAGTGTTTTGGAAGCATGTTAAAAAAGTTAATTTTATATTAAAAATATAATATTTTTTAACAAAACACAAGAAGTAATTTCTTTTTAATTTAAAATATTAGCATAAGATACATTAACATAACAACAATAAAATGATTAAATCATTCCTAATTTCATACAATAGGTTATTTTATAATGCTTGATATCATGGCAAATAAAAACCACCCGCAGATTCGGGTGGTTCCTTTTGTTCATAAATATTTTTTACGTGCTGCTTTTAATTGGATACCGTTATACGGTAACCACTGTTTTTGCGGATACTTCCGTTAAAAAAGATCATATTGTTATAAGTATCTGCAGGAATTTGTGAAGGAAGCTTGAAAGTAGCACTGTACCTGCTTCTTGTAATGATTTCCAAAGGATAATGCACGGCTGATGAGCTGTTGTTTTTAGCTATAACAATTGATGTAACCGTCATGTCGAGATTTACACCCCGAACCGTAAAAGTGCTTCCTGCAGGCATTGTCTTATAAGCATCAAATGTGGAAACCTGAAGATAATCAGGATCATCGGTGATGTCTACATTAAAATGCATGCTTTCATCCTTATCCCTTAAAAGGTATTCGCCGTTTTTAATACGGAAATCATATTTACCTGCCGGCATATCTTTAGGTATATAGAAATACATTCCATAGTTTGCGAACGGCTGAGTATAGGTGCCAGGACCAAAATAGGCAATTTCGCAATCATATTCCTTTGAAGTATCGGTTGCCGACACAAAAAAGGCACGGGTGTGGTCCATGCTGAACCAAAGGTCGTCGAATTCGTCGTGAGAAACCAGTATCTTTTGAGTTGATCCTATATTGTACGTACTACCTTCAAGCGCAAACCGGAACGATTTAGGTTCCGGCTGACGGAAATCAATTTGCAGAACATATTCTTTTACTGTTCCTGCTTCTGATGTTACGCTGTATTTTATTCCATCTTTGAAAGAGATTTCTTCTCCTGAAGCAGGGCTTATTACCGCTTTATCTGCAAGTTTTATAAGAGGCTTAATTTTTTGAGGTATGGCATGGTAACTTACCCAGAGTAATTTAATGGTATCGTTTACGATGGCAGCCTGAATAGGTTTTTGGTCTTCATAAGCCTTTACAGTAAAGCTTTTGATAAAGGCATCTCCCGACAGATAAATGGTGTCACCGGGTATGTCATTGTATACGGTCGTATATTCTGACTCGCAAGATACTGTAAACAGCAACAAAAAGGTTATAAGACTTAAATAGCGGTATTTTTTTAACATGGGTTCACTCTTTTAAACAGTGTTAAACTTTTTCTACGTTGTTGTAATTAACTTTATATTTGCCCATTTAACACAGGCTTGATTTTTTTAAAGACTATTAGGCCGCGGTTTTTAACAATTTTTGCCCGAACGCCACATTCGGGCATTTATTTTAATACCTAAAGTATTTTCGTGTACGAATAATTGATGGTACCGTAAACAGTTGCCCCGTGTGTAGGAACGATGCTCGTGATCTGCAACAGATACGCTTCAGTTGCATTAGACGGGTTCGAGTTCCCTGCAGGATAAGAAGTTGTTGTATCTTTCCAGATTACTACTTTTCTTGTGATGGTTATAGCGTGCGTTGTGGAATTGTAGGTATAATATCCTACATTTCCGAAATTAGATCCGTAAGCACTTCCGATTGCCCCTACCACGTTTTGTGGTATGAACGATCCACATGCAGGGTCAACTCCTATATTGGCACTGCTCGCATTTTTAACCGTAACGGCGCTGTCGTCCCATCCTCCTGCGCAGGTATATGTTGCACTTACAGTACCCATAAACCAACCTGAAGTCTTAACGCGGATACCGCTTCCGTAGATTCCTTCAAAATCTACCTGGATGCTTCCGATGGTTTTGGTTGTCGGCGTCCATGCGCAGTAATCACCTGTATTGGTTCCCGTGCGGTTAACCACAGCCGAACCGGTAACAGCCGTACAGTCCGCTGCTAAAACATTAACCGATTTTGCCTGTGCAGAAGGACTGCTGTATTCGTCGTTTATATTATCCTGTTCACATGAAACAAAGAACAGGGCTGCCATAAAAGTCATTGATAAAACTATTTTTTTCATAATAAAAAGATTATTTTAATTTATAATTTTTGAAAGGCAGCCTAATAGTCTATTTAATTTTTAAAGTTGTATTCTAACGGGGTACTGCATTCGTGCAATAAGGTTGTATGATTCAACCAGTAACCAGTAATCCTTCGATGTATCGAGATTTTTGTATTCTTCTGACAGCTGGTTGTTTGCAACAAACCATACGGCGCTGCTGTTTGAATTTTCTTCATTCATCGAAAATCCCCATATCTTGTTTCCTGCAGCATCGGTAATAAATAATTTGGTAACCGCAGACGACGGGATGATGTTAGCCCCTTCTATGGTTACGATACCTCCCAGGTATAGCGTTTCTGTGCCTTCTTCCGTCGATATTTCCTTAAGATCCAGTTTTGCCTGCTGTATTACAACCTGAACCTTATATTCTGCTGTTGCGCCGTTTGAAGCGTGTACTTTGTAAACGAAGGGAGTATCGGAAAATACGGGAACCAATTCATCTGCGGAAGGAGATATGGTTGTTCCCTGTGGCAGTTCTATTGCTACTTCCATAAACTGAAGCTGGTAATAGGCCGGAAGATACACCGTTATTGTTTTAGCATCATGATCGATTGCGCTGTATATCGCATGTTTTTCGCCCGGATTGGTTACCTTGTAAGATAAAATCTTGTTTTTTGACTGATCCGTTATGACTTCTATATGGTCTTCTCCTTTACGGTCTTCGTAGGTAAAAAATTCATCTGTGCAACTGCCCAGTAACAAAGAGCCAGATATGAAGCTTAGAACCAAAAGGTTTCTTTTCATTTTATATTTATTTAGACTTGATAAAAATAATAAATTTTAAAATATACTCCTAATATTTTTTAACATTTTATTCGTTTTAATTTTAACAAGGGTATATGCGGTAGAAAACTATTCGGAATTCACACAGATTTCCTGCTACTGTAATTCTTTTGAAGGTCCGGCTGCTATTTGACTTCAAATCTGGTACTTCCTTTAGGTACAACCACATATTCAAAAGTGAAGTACATTTTTGGAGCTTCCTTCGTAAACAGGTCACGATCGAACAGGTCTTTGTATACCGAAATCATCCTTATTTTGGCATAATCCCCTTTTGCTGTTTTTACAATAAGCGTACGGGCGGGTACGGTAGAGCCGTTACTGAGTTTCAAAGGATCACCTAAAGCGTAGGCAATGTGCTGGTTGCCGGCAGCACCGTCTCGTACGATAGTTCCGCCAAAATCATACAGGTACCAGCCTTTACCCTGCCCGAAGTCCCCATTTTCATCTGTTCCGTAAATTTCACTTCCCGTTTTGAATACGCTGTCGTCAGGAATTTCGGTTACCTCGTTAAAAGGTTTCTCTATGATGTAGATTCCTCCTACATTAGAGGTACCACTACCGAAGTTCTTGGTATTGTTTCCGTTGTTTCCAGACATAAAGCTGCTGTAGAGACCACTGAAGGCTACGTCCCATTTACTTGTTTTTCTAAGGGATGCGGCAGCTTCCTTGTTCTCGATAAGGCTGTAATACAAAACAGCCTTGTCTTCAAACTGTCCACCGTCTTCAAGGTTGTACCCGAAATTTTCAACACGGATGAGTTTATTGTAGTTAGTGGTAACCGGTGGCATGTCGTCATCCTGTGGCGGCATATCATCATCTACCACTACCGGGTTGTTGTTAGAATCACCATTATCGCTTGAACACCCCATCCATATAAACGTTCCTAAGAGCATGAGGGCAAATGCCTTTGTTACGTGACAGTTGTTTAAAAGATTTTTTTTCATTTTATCTGGTTTTTAAATTTTTGGTTCCATCTTCCTGTATGTAGTATCGGAAGGTATAATAAGGTGCCGGCCAGTTCAGGTCTGTAACTGCGGGGGGATTCCCTTTATAAGCATTTATTAACTGCAGTTTAGCATATTTTCCGTCCTGCAGACGAATAACATAGGTGCGGTTGGGAATGGCCTGCATTATATGCGTGGTAAGGCTGTAATAAAACCATCCCGGGGAATCGCCGGATCCGGCCCACCCTATTTTATTGACTTCGCTGTTGTGGAACATTTCTTCTGAAACGGCTTCGTTAACAAAGTCATAAGCCTGTTCCACCATGACAACCGATGTTTTATCGGCGGCTCCGCCATATCCTGGATTGAGGTATTTGGAGGCATTATTTACATAGATTTCACTGTTATAAGGGCCGGTAAAAGCCAGATCCCAGTCGGCAGATTTAAGCCAGCGCAAGGAATCTTCCTTGGTTTTGATCCAGATCTGCTTTTTATCTCGAAGCCTGAATAAAAAGGTATTGAAGGCCCTTGGCTCTTTTCCGTCGGTATCTCCCATCGAGGCCCCGGTATCTCCCGCAAGGTCATAAATAACGGTAGATTTACCGTCTTCGAGATTGTTTTGTCCTTCTTCTTCGTCTTTTGTACAAGCTGTTCCCAATAGCAGTACTGAAAACAATACCAATACAAACGGTTTTCTGCTTTTCTTCATATAGATGTATGTTATGATTCTTCCTTAAATAACCGGTATGCCGCCCCAAAAAGGACGATCCTTCCGGGTTGGCCCGGCATAAGCGGATCGGTATAGTCGAACAGGTTCTCCACTGAAACCCTTATGCTGAATTTCTTCTCCAAAAACTTCTTTTCAATACTGGCGCTCATAAGAAAGTGTCCGTTAACGAATGTATCGTATTTATCTATGAACTGATTTCCGTTCCGGTCGCCGAATGGATATTTACCCCGGTAATTGGCACGTACAGTAGCGCTGAGATCCCAGGGACGGTATCCGTAAAAAAAATTGAGGTTGGCCATATGCCTGGACCTGTTTTCAATACCCCAGTAATCTTTAACGGTAACGGGATATGATCTTCCTGTTGCCGGATCGTGTATGTTCTGATTGTAGGGCCATTTCCCGGCCCGTATGCTGTCGCGTACACTAAGATCTTTCGATACGAGATACTGGTAGCCCAAACCCAGGTGTAGATTTTCCGACGGTTTGTATTTTAACGATACATCGAATCCTTTATTTACAGCTTTGGGAAGGTTCTGGTAGGTATAAATGATCTGGTTGTTCATACCTGTAGCCACCTGTATGCTGTTGATTTGATTGCGGATGTTATGCAGAAAAAAACTGTTTTCAATTTTCACCTTTTCTGATGGAGTCCATTCAAAACCGGCGTGGTAAGAAGTACTCTTTTCGGCCTGCAGGTTACCTGCCGTCTGTTTAAGTACGTATTCTCTTACTTCACTTATCTGCCCCATACGGTCCATTTCCTCTATGGTCTGCTGAAGTACCGCATTTCCAATAATAAGATAGTTGGCTGTGGCATTGTAAAATACCTGGTAGTTTTTTTTGAAATCGGGGGCTTTGAAGCCCGTTCCTATTCCTGTTTTGAACGTAAGAGCGGAGGTCAGCGCATATTGAAGGCCAAGGCTGGGATTAAGTCTTCCCTTGTATTGGCTGTTTCCGTCATACCTTAGTCCACCGGTAAGCTTCAGTGAATTAAGCGGTACCCATTCTCCCTGTACATATGAAAAGTAGTTGTATAATTTGTCAACATCTATGAGCTGCTTGTCCTTCATGTCTTCCCTACTGCCGCCGAAACCTCCTACAAGCTGGTATTCACTTCCCGACCTGAAAGAGAACTGCTGGTCTATACGGTGCTGGTCCTGTTTGAAAACATCCTGTACCAGCCGGCTGTCGTTATTTTGAAGCGAAACGCTCATATCGGCGCTGTAGTATGTATAATAATACCGTGTAAGCATCTTAAACCTGGTGTTTAGCTTCTTTTCAAAAGTAAGTGCCATATTGAGGTCCTGTTCGTCCTGCACGTCATCGGAAATGGTTCCGATACCGAAATCTTTCTGCATAACCGATTTTCTTAAACCGTACCGTATGCTGGCTCCTAAATAAGCTGCTTTTCCAAGATTATACTTGCTTCTGGCCTGAAAGGCATAATTGTCATAGGGGGGTGAAGTTACACCCTTTATGTATTTTGTATTGGTATTGAAACCATCGGTCCGGTAATAATTGGTTCCTATGTAAAGCGAGCCTTTGTCGCTTAAAGGAGCCTGACCCTCGATTGTAGCATCCAATATATGGAAGGTTCCATAGTTTACTGAGGCAGAGAGTTGTGGATCTACGGCTCCGGATTTGGTTATGATGTTGATAGTACCTCCGAGCGCTTCACTTCCGTAAAGACTTGAAGAAGCTCCTTTGATGATTTCAATACGTTCTATGCCAGAAACGCTGATACGCGATAAATCAAGATCACCCCCACTTCTTCCCACAAGTGGCTGACCGTCGATGAGTACCATGACGTATTCGCTTCCGAATCCCTGTACCTGAACACCTATGGAACGGGTGCCGCCCCCTATATTGTTTACGATGGCCATTCCCGTTTGTTCTTTCAAAACTTCATCCAGGCGTCTGCTGCCCATTAGTTCAATGGTTCTTTTGTCAATAGTCACAACAGGCATGGCACTGTAGGACGCTTTTATAAAATCACCTGCAACGTCCTGCTCTCTTTGAGCATTAATGGAAACAACATCCAGTACTTCTGAATCGTCCTGAAAACTGAAATCAATGGTACGGGACTGCTGTAATACAACCTCTTTTTTTTCGAACCTTCCCAAGACTTCGATCTTTACATGGTAAGTTCCCGGCTTAAGGTCTGAAAATGTATAATATCCCAGCGAATCGGTTTTGGTAGTGAGTTCAACAGGTTCTAATGTTATATTCATTCCTGCTATTCCTTCCCCACTGTAACGAACGGTACCTTGCAACTTGTGGAAAGTCTGGGCAAATCCTGTCATCGATGATAAGAAAAGAAGGTACAGGAATACCTTTCGGGATTTTGTTTTAAACATTTTCTGTGTTCCTTTGAAACAAAAATATAATTTATTTTTATTTAGAACAATTAAAAATAAGTAATTTTACAAAACAATGTCTTCAGGTAGTTTAAAAGAAAAATACACATTTATAAAAAAAACATTTTTTTTTGGTGATTTCAAAAACAATGGTACATTTGTACCAAATTAACGCTACAATTATGTTTATTCAGCAATTACATCATCATCATCATCATACTTGCACTCAAGCGAGCTGATCATGATATGCCGTAATTTCAAAATATCTAATCCCGTTTGAGTAAATCAGACGGGATTTTTCTTTTCATAAATTTTATACCCTCCAGGTTTACTCAGACGCCTTAAATACATCCAATATGTGTAAACTGAGAATAGCCCTGCAAAAAAATGGCAGGCTTAGTCAAAAATCAATTGAACTGCTGCAGGAGTGCGGTATCCGGTTTCCGAACGGTAGCGGGAAACTTCTGACTGAATCGTCTAATTTTCCTATTGAAATCCTCTTTTTACGGGATGACGATATACCGCAGTACGTAGAACAACAGGTAGCCGATATCGGAATAATAGGTGAAAATGTACTCATGGAAAGCCCTAAAGATGTTGTTGTGATAAAGAAACTGGGGTTTTCTTCGTGTCGTTTAAGCCTTGCGGTTCCAAAGGAAACGGAATATGAAGGACCTGAATTTTTCAATAATAAACGCATTGCTACCTCCTACCCCAGCATCCTTTCGGGTTATTTTGAAAAAAAAGGGATCGAAGCAACTATAGAGCTTATTTCCGGAAGCGTTGAAATTGCCCCCGGTATAGGTCTTGCGGATGCCGTTTTCGATATTGTAAGCAGTGGGAGTACATTGTTATCAAACGGCCTCAGGGAGGTGGAAAAGGTGGCCGACAGTGAAGCGATACTTATTGCATCCTCCGGACTTGATACGGAAAGGACATTACTTCTGGACAAACTTTTACTTCGCATACAGGCAGTACAAAAGGCAGCTGCCCACAAGTACATACTTCTTAATGCACCGAATACACAGCTTAAAAGCATTCAGGAACTTTTACCGGGAATGAAAAGCCCTACAGTTCTTCCCTTGGCTGAAAACGGATGGAGCAGTCTGCATTCCGTTATCCCTGAAGACGATTTCTGGAACGTCATCGATGCCCTGCAAAATGCCGGAGCACAGGGGATACTCGTGGTTCCTATTGAAAAAATGATCCTGTAACAAATATCATAAGAATATGAAAAGATGGAACAATCCTCCACGCTCTTTGTGGGAGTCTCTTATCAAGCGGCCCGTGATGGATGCACACAACCTTGATGAAAGCGTAAAGCAGATAATGGAAAATGTAAGAAACGAGGGAGACCTTGCCTTGCAGCACTGTACTTTAAAGTTTGACGGTGTACGTTTGGAACAGTTTCGCGTTAATGCCGAAGAAATTAAGGCAGCGGAAACCATGATTTCCAAAGAACTTAAAGCTGCCATTGCCGTTGCAGCGGATAATATAAAAACATTTCATGCTTCACAGCTGTACACAGAACCTTTAATAGAAACCATGAAGGGTGTCAGCTGCTGGCGGAAAACGGTTGCTGTTGAGCAGGTAGGGCTTTACATCCCAGGAGGATCCGCCCCTTTATTCTCTTCCATCCTGATGCTGGGTATTCCGGCCTTGATTGCAGGGTGCAGCAGAATAGCGATTTGTACCCCATGCTCACCGGACGGAACGGTTCATCCCGCAGTGCTTTATACAGCCTCATACCTCGGCATCAGTGAAATTTACAAGGTTGGAGGCGCCCACGCTATTGCAGCAATGGCCTATGGTACGGAATCTATTCCCAAGGTAGACAAGATATTCGGTCCGGGTAACCAGTATGTAACAAAAGCGAAGGAACTTGTTCAGAAAGAAGGAATTCCTATAGACCTTCCGGCCGGACCCAGCGAGGTGCTCGTTATTGCCGATAAGTATGCAGATGCAGATTTCATTGCTGCCGACCTGCTTTCTCAGGCCGAACACGGAGCGGACAGTCAGGTCGTATTGCTCACTGATACAGAAGAGATCCTTAAACGTGTTGAAGAATCGCTTCAAAGGCAGCTGCAAAAGTTGCCACGAGCTTCAGTGGCAGCCAAAGCATTGGAAAACAGCTTTTCAATATGTTTTAATTCCATTGGAGAATGCGTCGATTTCAGCAACGTATATGCTCCGGAACACCTTATTATGGCTCTTGAAGATACGCAAAAGTATTGTAAACAGGTGCTTCATGCCGGATCGGTATTCCTGGGAAGGTATTCCTGTGAAAGTGCGGGTGATTATGCCAGCGGTACCAACCATACGCTGCCTACGAACGGCTATGCCCGAAGTTACAGTGGTGTTTCAACCGACAGCTTTGTAAAAAAGATCAGCTTCCAGGAAATTTCAAAAGAAGGATTGCGGAATATCGGTGCTACAATTGAACTTATGGCGGAAGCCGAAGCTTTATATGCTCATAAAAATGCGGTGTCGATCCGCCTAAAAAAAATTACGGATGAAGAATAACATCAACTACCCAGTAAGAAAAAATATCAGGAACCTGTTCCCTTATTCCTGTGCACGTAACGATCATTCATCGGATAGAGGTATTTTCCTTGATGCGAACGAAAATCCTTACGGTACCTATAACCGGTATCCAGATCCGTTGCATACCGATCTGAAACGGAAAATTGCGGAAATGAAGCATTGTACCGCCGGTCAGATTTTCCTTGGTAACGGCAGCGATGAAATTATTGACCTGGCTTTGCGTATTTTTTGTGAGCCGTATCAGGATAAAGCACTTGCCTTCACCCCTACTTACGGTATGTATGAAGTAGCAGCCTCTATAAATGCGGTGCCTTTTATCAAGATTCCGCTAAATGAGGAATTCCAGATCAATATGGAAAAGCTGATCCCCCTGTTGCCGGATGAACAGCTTAAGCTTATTTTCATCTGTTCACCTAATAACCCTACGGGAAACCTGATCAAAGAAGAGGACGTTGAATTCATCCTTACCCATTTCAGGGGTATGGTCGTGATTGACGAGGCCTATATTGATTTTTCAGGCCAGGATTCCTTTGTTACAAAGTTGGATGCCTATCCCAATCTCATAGTCCTTCAGACCTTGAGCAAGGCATGGGGATCAGCGGGACTTCGTCTGGGTATTGCTTATATGAACGAAACGTTACAGCAATGGTTCAGCAAGATAAAACCACCGTATAACATAAGTACACCAAATAAGGAAAAAGCGTTGGAAGTGCTGAATGAGGTACCGGTATTTACAAAAAATCTGAAGTACATACTCGAGGAAAGGGTCCGTATGCGTTCGGAACTTGAGCAGCTGAATATTATACGGAATGTTTATCCTTCACATGCAAACTTCCTGCTTGTTGAAGTTGAGGATGCCGACAGTATGTATGAAAAACTTATAATGGAAGGCATCGTGGTGCGAAACAGGAATACGGTGGTAAATAACTGCCTGCGTATAACGGTTGGCACCATGAAGGAGAACCAGATGCTTATAGACAGATTAAAACAGGAAACACATGGCTAAAAAAGTATTATTTATTGATCGGGACGGAACCATTATCAGGGAGCCTGAAGATTTTCAGATAGACCGCTTTGAAAAGCTCGAATTCATGTCGTCCGCCATAAGTGGCCTGGCTAAAATAGCGGCTGAACTTGAATTTGAACTCGTGATGGTCAGCAATCAGGACGGATTAGGGACACCTTCCTTTCCGCAAGAAGAGTTCCTTCCTGTTCAAAACTTCCTATTAAAGACATTGGAAGGAGAAGGAGTCCTGTTTTCAGACATCTGCATTGATTCTTCATTTGAACATGAACGAAAAGCAACGCGCAAGCCCGGCACGGGCATGCTGTACAAATATATTTACGGAAATTATGATTTAGAGAATTCCTTCGTTATCGGCGATCGTGAAACAGATGTGGAGCTGGCGCGTAATCTGGGAGCAAAATCCATCTTTATCGGAACGGGGATGTTGGAGGGGCCTTCTCTCATAACCACGGACTGGAACAGGATCTACCGTTATCTTAAAGCGGTTCCCAGAACGGCTGTTATACGACGTACCACGCTGGAAACGGATGTACAGGTAAAAGTAAACCTGGACGGAAACGGAAGATCCGATATCTCAACAGGACTTGCTTTTCTAGACCATATGCTGCAACAGGTTTCAAAACACGGAACCCTGGACCTGGAAGTCAAGGTAAAGGGTGACCTGAAGGTAGATGAGCATCATACTGTTGAAGACACTGCGCTTGCATTTGGAGCGGCCATTGCTCAAGCGTTGGGCAATAAAAAAGCCATTGAAAGGTACGGCTTCCTGCTTCCGATGGACGATTGCCTGGCGCAGGCTGCCATTGATTTTGGCGGCCGCCCCTGGTTGGTATGGGACGTTGCCTTCAAAAGGGAAAAGATAGGAGACGTTCCAACAGAACTGTTTTCACATTTTTTCAGATCATTCAGCGATGAAGCCAGGTGTAATCTCAACCTGCGTGCTGAAGGGGAAAATGAACATCACAAAATCGAAGCCCTGTTCAAGGCCTTTGCAAAGGCACTGAAAAATGCCGTTAAAAAAACGGAACATTACGAGATACCAAGTACAAAAGGAATATTATGATCGCAATACTAAAATACAATGCAGGTAACACCCGTTCCGTTGAAAATGCTGTAAAGCAATTAGGATATGAAGTACAGGTAACAGACTGCAAAGCAACATTGAAAATGGCCGAAAAGGTTATCATTCCGGGAGTGGGCGAAGCATCTTCTGCCATGAAGTACCTACGGAAAAATGGGCTTGACAGCTTCATTAAATCATTGTCCCAGCCTGTTCTTGGAATCTGCCTTGGCATGCAACTGCTGTGCGAACATACACAAGAAGGCAATACGCCGGCCCTTGGTATATTTCCGCTCATGGTAAAAAGATTTCCCAACGGAATCATAGTGCCGCACATGGGATGGAACAGTTTTACGGAACATTCGCTTAAGGGACCTCTTTTTCAAAACATATCCTGCCATGACGATTGTTATTTTGTACACGGCTATTACGCAGAACCAGGACCGGAAACGACAGCCGTTACTGATTATGCTGTGCCTTTCAGCGCAGCGCTGCAAAAAGGAAATTTCTATGGGACCCAGTTCCACCCCGAAAAATCAGCAGCAACAGGGATTCAGATACTTAAAAACTTTTTACAATTATGAAGATTATACCGGCTATAGACCTCCTTGGCGGAAAATGTGTACGCCTAATGCAGGGTGATTACGGCACAAGTAAAGCCTACAGTGAAAATCCGCTCGAAATGGCCAGGATGTTCGAAGACCATGGACTTGCCTGTTTACATCTTGTTGATCTTGACGGTGCAAAAAGCAGGAAGATTGAGAATCTTAAAACGCTTGAGATGCTGGCTTCCCGTACCAAGCTTCATATTGATTTTGGCGGCGGCATCAGCTCAACTGAAGACATCCGGCAAATATTCAGTTCAGGTGCCCGCCAGGTTACGGTTGGGAGCGTTGCGGTTGAAAATCCTGCGTTATTTATGGAATGGATGGAACTATTCGGAAAGGAACGCATCATACTCGGGGCAGACTGCAGGAAACGGAAAATTGCAACAAATGGCTGGCTAAATGAAAGCAACCTGGATGTACTGGCTTTTATCAGGAAGTTTGAGGAAAAGGGACTGCATTACTGCATGCTAACGGATATAGAAAAAGACGGTATGTTAAATGGACCTTCTTTTGATCTGTATAAAGAAATTCTGGAACAAACCGGTATTTCCCTTATTGCAAGCGGTGGTGTCAGCACCGTTGAAGATCTTGTAAAGCTTAAGCAGCTGGGATGTATGGGGGCTATTGTGGGAAAGGCATTGTATGAAGGAACCATTAACCTAAAAGATTTAAAGGATTTATGTTAAAGAAAAGAATCATTCCATGCCTTGACATCAAAGACGGCAGGACGGTAAAAGGAATTCATTTTGAAGAAATGAGGGATGCCGGTGATCCCGTTGAACTTGCGCAAAGATATGTAAGGGAGGGTGCTGATGAACTCGTTTTCCTTGATATTACGGCTACAGTCGAAAAACGGCGTACCTTAACGGAACTTGTTGGCCGTATTTCGGAAAGCATCAACATCCCCTTTACGGTAGGGGGCGGTATTGCCACGGTTGATGATGCAATAGCATTACTGCGCGCGGGAGCCGACAAGGTCAGTATTAATTCCTCCGCTGTTTTAAATCCGGAACTCATAAGCCTGCTGGCGGCTGAACTGGGAAGCCAGTGCGTGGTTGTAGCAATGGATGTAAAATTCGTTGACGAAAAATGGGAAGTATTTCGTAACGGCGGGCAGATCCCTACCAGGTTCGATGCAATAAGCTGGGCCTTAAAGGCTGCAGAACTTGGAGCCGGGGAAATCCTGCTTACCTCCATACAGAACGACGGAACTGAAACAGGCTTTGCACTGGATATCACGAAAGCCATTTCCGAACAGGTGAAGATTCCTGTTATTGCATCCGGTGGAGCGGGTTCAATGAATCATTTTAGTGACGTTTTTACGCTTACCGGGGCCACCGGGGCTTTAGCTGCAACCGTATTCCACTATGGAGAAATTCAGATACCCGTTTTAAAACAATTTTTAAGTAAAAACAAGATACCCGTACGATCATGGATTTAGATTTTGATAAAGGAAACGGCTTCATCCCCGTAATCATACAGGATGCCGTAAGCCTTCAGGTGCTCATGCTCGGATATATGGACAATGAGGCATATGATAAAACAAGGAAAGATGGAAAAGTAACCTTTTACAGCCGAACGAAAAAGCGTTTATGGACAAAGGGAGAGAGCTCGGGAAACTTTCTTTTCGTCAGGGATATAAGAAAGGATTGTGATTCAGATACCCTCCTTATTATGGTAGAACCGGTGGGTAATACCTGTCACAAAGGTACGGATTCTTGCTTTGGTGTGAATAAGGCAAAAGGGTTTCTTTATAAGCTTGAAGATCTTATTCATTCCCGGATAAATGAAGGCAGTGCGAATTCTTACACGAACATGCTGTATCAGATGGGGATCAACAAAATTGCTCAAAAAGTGGGCGAAGAAGCAGTAGAACTCGTAATAGAGTCAAAAGACAGCAATGAAGAGCTTTTTAAAAATGAGGCAGCTGACCTGCTTTACCACTTTCTCATCCTGCTTAAAGCTAAAGACGTTGGGTTGGAAGAGGTGGAAGAAATACTTATGAAAAGAAAGAATTAAAACCATTTTTTAATCTTTTTTCTAACCTGCAGATACATTAAAAGTATCTGCAGGATTTTTTTTGACAAATTAAATTGTGTACAATTTAATTTTGTGCTACATTTGTATCATACAATTAAGCATGTTGCATATGTCAAATTTACTAAAGCTTGAAAACCAGGTTTGTTTTCCGGTTTATTCCCTTGCAAAAGAAATCGTAAGCCGGTACCGTCCCTTTCTGGAAGAACTGGATATTACGTATCCTCAATACCTTGTTTTACTGGTACTTTGGGAATACAGGCAGCAAACGGTTTCGCAGATAGGTGAAAAGCTACATCTCGACAGCGGTACCCTTACCCCTCTTTTAAAGCGTATGGAACAGAAAAATCTTGTAACAAGGATGAGGGATACAGGAGACGAAAGAGTAGTAAACATATTGCTGACCCCTGAAGGCAGCCTTTTGCAGCAACGTGCCAAAGCCGTACCGGAAAAGCTTGTGGAAAACCTTCACGTTTCGACAGAAGAACTCTTACTGCTTAAAAACGTCATTGAAACCATATTATCCAACTTAAATAAATGAAAATGAAAACATTGTACACTATTGGCGCAACAGCCACAGGAGGAAGAAACGGCCGCGTAACGAGCGAAAACGGAATCATTGATCTTGAAGTAAGATACCCGAAAGGCCTTGGAGGAGCAAACGATGATTATGCAAATCCGGAAATGCTGTTTGCAGCAGGATATTCTGCGTGCTTTGACAGTGCACTTAACCTTGTAATCAAGTCGGCAAAGATTAAAACAGGTGAAACAACCGTAACGGCTAAGGTAGGTATAGGCCAGATTGAGAACGGAGGGTTCGGACTTGAAGTAGAACTTCATGCAAATATACCGGGTGTAACGGTTGAGGAAGCGCAGGAACTCATAGAAAAGGCGCATCAGGTATGTCCTTATTCTAATGCCACAAGGGGGAATATTGAAGTTAAACTGACTGTTTCGAACGACTAAAACGTATTATGAAACTTACCGCACTTATTCTTACCGCTATTGTGGCTATAGAGCACCTGTATATTCTGTGGATGGAAATGTTTGCCTGGGAAACAGCCGGAAAGAAGGCATTCGGAAAAGCATTGCCTCATCACCTGTTCGCTCCGACAAAAGGACTGGCAGCCAACCAGGGGCTTTACAACGGTTTTTTATCGGCAGGACTCATCTGGTCCTTCTTTATAGAAAACTCGGAATGGAGCGCCAACGTGCGCCTGTTCTTTCTGGGATGTGTTATTACAGCCGGACTGTTCGGAGCATTTACAGCCAGCAGGAAAATATTTTATGTACAGGCGCTTCCGGCAATTGCCGCATTTGTTGTTGTATTAATTTCTAAATAAGAATCATCATGTCATTAATTGAAAATCTAAAGTGGAGACATGCAGTAAAAGCGTATGATCCAAATAAAAAAGTACCTGAGGATACAATTGAACAGATTGTGGAAGCTGCCCGTCTTGCTCCTACTTCATCGGGTCTCCAGCCTTTTAAGGTATTGGTAGTAAAAAATCCTCAGATCCGGGAAAAACTGGCAGCAGGAGCTTTAAATCCTGAATGTATGCGTGATTGTTCGCACCTTCTCGTTTTTGCCGCATGGGATACCTATACGGCAGAACGTATCGACAATGTATATGATTTTACTACAGACGAAAGAGGTCTTCCTCGCGGAAGGTTTTCTTCCTATACCGACAAGTTGAAATCCATTTATCTTAACCAGCCTGATGAGCATAATTTTGCGCATGCGGCCAGACAAACCTATATTGCACTTGGTTTGGCATTGGCTCAGGCTGCAGAGCTCAGAATAGACAGTACACCTGCAGAAGGTTTTGACAACAGGCTTGTTGACGATGTACTGGAACTGGAAAAATACGGACTTAAAAGCGTGTCTATGATGTATGTGGGATATGCCGATGCTGAAAAAGACTGGATTGCTCCTATGAAGAAGGTACGTATTCCTAAAGAGGAATTTATAATCAGATTCTGATCCTAAAATCCAATATAAAAAAGAACCTGCTTTTGTGAGGTTCTTTTTTTTATTTATTCTACAGGCAAAGGTCTGTGGTTTTCATCAATGGCTACCAAAGTAAAACTTCCCGTTACAACCTGCTCACGGAAATCTTCATTCATTTTTTCAAGGTAAACATCTACCTTTATGGTTATGCTTGTTCGCCCTACCCTTTCAACCCTGCCTACAAGCTCCACCAGTGATGCGGCCGGAATAGGTTTCGTAAAATTAATGCGGTCGGTACTTACCATGACAAAATTTTTTCTGCTGAACCTGGTGGCCGTCATAAATGCTGTTTCGGTCATCATCATGATAACCCTTCCGCCGAACATCGTGTTATGATGGTTCGTAGTATCGGGAAAAACAGTTTTAAATACATGTGTTTCCGATTGTTCAATTCTTTCTTCTCTTGTCATCTTTTTTACCATTTAATGTAGGTGCTTCCCCAAGTGAATCCTGCCCCGAATGTTGTCATAATGATATGGTCGCCCCTGCGGAATTCATCTTTAAATTCCCAAAGGCACAACGGAATGCTTGCAGAAGTGGTATTGCCGTATTTCTGAATATTTATCTTGAATTTTTCCAGGGGAATCTTCGTTTCGGTGCTCACGGCCTGAATGATCCTCCTGTTGGCCTGATGCGGGATAACCCAGTCAACGGTCTCAGGTGTAAGTCCGTTGTTAAGCATAAGCGCTACAGCACTCTGACTCATATGCTTTACCGCCTGTCTGAAAACCGTTTTCCCATCCTGATGGATGAAATGCTTCTTTAAAGAAACCGTTTCAGCATCTGCAGGCCATGCTGAACCTCCGGCGGGGACCAGCAGGTTTGGTGTTCCGGTACCGTCTGTTCCGAAAAGACTTTGCCTGATTCCCGAACCTTCAGTGCCTTCTTTTAAAAGAACGACTCCTGCCCCATCTCCAAACAGGATGCTCGTACTCCGGTCGTCATAATTCACAATGGAACTCATCTTATCTGCTCCGATAACCAGCACATTCCGATAGCGGCCGCTTTCTATAAAGCTGCTTCCAACAGTAAGGGCGTACAGAAACCCGCTGCAGGCCCCGTTCAGGTCGAACGACCAGGCATTTTTCAATCCGGCCTTGCTGCATACAAGGGCCGCTGCAGGAGCCAATCCAAAATCGGGGGTCGCCGTTGCAAGGATAACGCAGTCAATAACATCGCGGTCAACAGTATAAGCCTCCAAAAGATCGTTTACTGCCTCAACCGCCATATCCGATGTTGCCAGACCGCTGTTCTGAAGTATTCTGCGCTCCCTGATACCGGTTCGTTCCATTATCCATTCATCGGTTGTATCAAGCATTTCTTCCAGACATGCATTGCTGAGTACTGTTTCGGGTACATAACCTCCTACAGCAGCTATTATGGCTGTTTTATTTATATCCATATCATTCATATTATTTCTGTGAAGTAAAAGCCCTGGCAGCTGCATGATATTTCATATCCGTTTTGTCGGCCGGAATATAAAAGAAGCAGGTACCTCCATATAAGGAAGTATATTGATGGATCACGAAATAAATATAGATTGGGAAAGCATGTGTACGGATCTTTATCCTCCTTAAACAGAAAGGAACGCAGCATGTCCGTTAGGACTGAACAGCAGTAAAAAACACATCATACCTGACTATAAGCTTCAAACCGCGAAAGCATCGTCAATTCAAAACAGGCAGGTCTCCTGACTTGTAACCGCCTTTACCGTCCTTCCCATACTTTATACAGTGGACCTTATTGGTAAAAACGTAACGTTACTTACAGTTGCGCGACAGTCCGTGATTTTCACACGGTTCCCTTTTCATATACAGCTAAGTATAACCCGTTCCGGTTGATAAAGAAATACAAGAACTCTTAACGGGTGCAAATATACTCATATTTTTACTTCCGGGATTTCAAATTATCTTTTTTGGGATGTTTCAGCAGGGCTCACAGAGCAATTATGAGGATTTGTGGTCAAGATCCTTAAGCCCCCTGTTAAGGCTTCTGACGGTAATACCCAGATAGGAAGCCATATCTTCTTTGGAAAGCTCGATACCGATCCTTGACTGCAGTTTCAGAAGCTTGCTGAGGCTGTAGTCTATAGTATGCAGCTGTTGGTATGAAGCACGGCTTGAAGTATTGATGATGCGTTCCGCAAATGTATTCATAAGCAGCTTGTTAAGTTCCAGATCACAAACAAGCAAGGACCGGAAATAAGGAACAGAAAACGCGTAGACGGTCACATCCGTAATAGCTTCAATGGTGCAGAGACATGAAATATCCCGTATGCATTCAATTTCACCGATGATCTCTCCCTTTCCTAAAAACTCAAGAATATAGTCTTTATCGTTATTTTCCGTAAAAAAACATTTTACAATACCTTCTTTAATGAACATCACCTTTACGGCTTCTTCGTTCTGCAGGAATAACCGCTGCCCTTTGCTGTAATGCTTTATGATGACGTCTTCTTTACGTTTCTGGCGTTCGTAAAGTTCTTCTGCATACGTTAAAAATGAAGGATTGGTTCTTAACATAATCTATCGGGACAAATGTCCTTTTTTATGAATTATCCATTTGGGAATTTTGTACCGTTTCCAATACAAAGATAAAGAAAGAAAATTCATGAAAAACAACATAACAACCATTGCTTTTGACGCGGATGATACCTTATGGGTAAACGAACCCTATTTTCAGGAGGCGGAAATGCGATTCTGCACGCTTTTTGACGACCAGGTTGCGTCAAGCGAAGTATCCGCGGAACTGTTGCGTACAGAGATTAAAAATCTCGATTTTTACGGTTACGGTATCAAAGGATTTATACTGTGCATGATGGAAACTGCTCAGGTACTTTCCGGAAAATCTGATTCGGCACATATTACGAAACAAGTCTTGGAAATCGGTCGTGAACTTTTAAACAAACCTGTAGAGTTGTTAAGCGGTGTGGAGGAAACCCTTGAACGATTAAAAGAGAAAGGCTACCATCTCATAATGGCTACAAAAGGCGATCTGCTGGATCAGGAACGCAAACTTGAGAAATCCGGATTACGGGATTACTTTCACCATATTGAAATAATGAGCGATAAAAAGACCGGCAACTATGAAAAACTTTTGAAACAACGTTACTGTGCCCCGCAAAACTTCCTTATGCTCGGGAATTCCATAAAATCAGATATTGTTCCGGTTCTGGAACTAGGTGGTTTTGCAGGCCATATCCCTTATGATGTGATCTGGTCTCATGAGAAAGTAGTTGATAAACCGGAGCACGACCGGTTTCTTGAATTAAAGTCTGTAAGTGAAATTCTGAATCATCTTAAATAATACAATATGAAAACCCTGATAAATAAAAACAACTGGATCAGAGCCGAACACTACCGTTTCTTTTCCAGTTTTGAAGAACCTTTTTTTGGTGTAACAGTCCGCATGGATGTAACAAGAGCTTATCAAACGGCACGTAAAAAACAACACTCCTTTTTCCTTTATTATCTGTACAGGGCGTTGAAGGCGGCGAATGAAATTGAGAACTTCAGGTACCGTATCATGGAAGAAGAAGTGTACCTGCATTCCCAAACACATGCCTCAACCACAGTAGACCGGCCGGACGGTACGTTCGGTTTTGCCTATCTCAGGTATCATGATTGTGAGCAGACGTTTTATAAAGAAGCCAAGGAAGAACTGGAACAAACACGAAAGCTGAAAACGCTGAACACGGCTGTTTCCGGAGAAAACTACCTTCACTTCTCACCCCTGCCGTGGCTTGACTTTACGTCGCTTTCACATGCAAGAAGCTTTAAATTCAACGACAGCTCACCAAAAATATCGTTCGGAAAGATGACGGATCATAACGGGGTTAAGACGATGGCTGTTTCGGTACACGGGCATCACGGTCTCATGGACGGATACCATATAGGGCTTTTTACAAGCCGTTTTCAGGAATTGCTGGATGAATAATTAAAAAAAATGGCGTACTAAATCTTTACGTTTTAGTACGCCATATAGCATCAGAACTGATGAACTACCTGGCTTGTTTGTCTATTTCACGCTGAATAATTTCCCAGTCATAAAACTGAAAAACCTTGCCGTTGCTCATAGCTACAAATATTCCTTTTGAAAAAGGAGCACCGAAATTAAAGTTTACGGCATCTGCCCCATCGCATTCTATCGATGAAAAGGGAATTGCAGCAATCATTTTATGGTCGTTGGCATCTGTATTTCCCTCCCGTGCATATACGACAAACTTGTTTGCCTGCTGATCGGAAATGAGTATATACCCCTGTTTTTCATTGGTTTTATAAAGAGCAATGCCCTCATGATCCCTTTTAAAATCTTTCTGTCCGAAGAAGGCAAGTTCTTCATTCCCTTTTTGAGGATCGGCGTAGTACTTTCTGATTCCGGAAGTTTCATCGGAATAATAAACATACCCGAGTTCGTTATCGACCATAATAGCCTCTATTTCCTTTTTCCCGGAATAGTTTCCGAATCTACGCACTCTTTTTGCCGTTACAGTACCGTTGGTTCCCGTAAGCTCGTATTGGTACAGATATGATCCGGAAGGTCCCTCCTTACGTCCTACGATGGCATATACTTTTCCGTCTGCCGGGTTCGTATACAGCGCAATACCCATAGGGTCCTTTTGTTCAGAGTCTTCAAAAACGCTGATTCCACCGTTGTCAACCGGTGTAAGATCAGGCAGTGAATAAATGCGGATCTGGTCTTTTTTACGTTCGGTTACCACTGCTATATCCGTTTTTTTTCCATCGATCATAAGTCCGTATGCGATATCTACATTGTTCGGACGGTCCATCGGATATACCTTGTTTACAATGTTTCCTTTTAAATCGTAGGCATACAGGCCTCCCGTAGCTTCCTGTTTATCGGTTCCTATGATAAGCGATTTTGACGGATCGGATTTGTTGATCCATATAGCCGGATCATCCGTATCGTTAGGAGTAGGCTGGGTCAACACTGTTGGTTTCAGCGCATTTTTTGATACAGGGGCCAGTTTAGAACCGCAGGCTGTAACGAATGAAGCCGCGATTACCAGGTATACTATTTTTCTCATTTTTTGATTTCTGTTTGATAAATTACTTGTAGGTCCTTTTCACCGGACCGGATAACGTAAGCTTTAAGCGCATTCTGCGTCAGGGTAAACGCAATGAATCCCGGAACGGCTTCAGCAAAAAGAGAGCCTTCAATTTTGCCCGTTTCGCGCAGTTCGCTTCCTGCACCCGATAAGAACTGGATGAGTTTCTGATCCTTTTTCCTGATGATCTGCAGATCGTGCTCATGCCCGCAGATGTAGGCGTCAACACCATATTTTGCGAACATGGGTTCAAACAGCAGTTCCGTATCTTTTGTTTCCTGTTCATTCCTGCGCTTTCCTCCTGAATATAAGGGGTGATGACCTACCACGATTTTCCAGATTATCTTAGGGTCTTTGGTACTCAGTCTGCCCTCTATCCATTCCTGCTGGATTTTACGGTCCTCATCATTAATGCCGGGGTATTTTTCCGGATCTGACCGGTACTTTGTCACAAAGGGGTTGGTATCAATCACAAGAAGCTGCAGGTATTTACCCTTGCCTATTTCGATAAGACGTTCAAAATAACGGGCTGGCATTTCCCAGCGTCTTGAAATGGACGTGTAGTCTATCTGTGCCTGTACGTTCCCCTCATAATCATGATTTCCCAAAGCTACAAACCAGGGTTCGTGGAGCAGGTGATGGGTATACACGTTCTCAAATGAAGAGAACCACTGATAATCCTGTGTGCTTTGTACGCCGTTCGGGTAAAAATTATCCCCTACCGAAACCGTAAAGTTCAAATCCAGAATTTCGGCTACCGTACCCATATCGCGCGCTACCTCCTTCTGAGTAAAAGCTCCGTGACGTCCGAAATCTCCTATAGCAAGGAATGAGATCCCGTTTTTTACGGGAATTATCTGCGGGTGATCATGCGTAAGCTTATTAAACGTATGATCAGGACGTTCCTGACCATACGAATAAATACTGAGCCCTATTAAGGCACTTATAAAAAGGTTTTTCAATTTCATTAAAAATCATATTTAACACCCAAAGTAAATCGGGACTGGTAATATTCCATCTGCTTCATGCGGCTGCTTTCTCCCTGATAGTAACGCAGCGGCTGGTTGGTTAAGTTGTTTGTCTCAAAGAATACGCGCCAGTTAGGCATAAACTTATAAGCCATATTGAAGTCGAGGAAGAACTGTTTGTCGTAATAGCTGTCTTCAAATTCATTTCCTCCGATTTCATCAAGATAAGATGAAGTGAAATTGGCCGACAAACGCGCTGAGAATTTGTTGTTTTCCCATGCAAGAGACCCGTTGAGCATATGCGGGGCCGTACGCGGAAGACCGAGGCCGTTTCGTACTTCGCCGTCTTCGTTCGTAATTCCTTTAGCTTCGGATTTTGTAAACGTATAGTTTGCGTAAAGTCCGAAATGTTTGAAGAAGCTTCCTGGAATGAAATCCAGCTGTCGCTGGAATGCCACCTCAAATCCGTAAACGCTTACCTTATCACCATTTCGCGCCTGGGTAAAATCCCAGTTCTCCCCTGCAGGTACCGGATTCGACACATTAGGGAATGCTGCTGCAAAATCGTCTCTTGTAAAGATGGTATTGTTATACGTATAAATAAAGTTGTCGAGGTTTTTATAGAATACTCCTGCGGAAACGATACCTATATTTTCAAAGTAGTTCTCGGCCATCACGTCAAAGTTCGTTGCATACGTAGCTTTAAGGTTCGGATTACCGGCGGCTATTTCGGTATCTGCCGGGATTACGTTCACATAAGGAGCCAGGCTGTAATAGTTAGGGCGGGCAATACTAGTGGTTACAGCGGCACGAAGTATAAAATTATCGGTAAACTTATGTTTCAGCGTAATGCTCGGCAACACATTCAGGTAGTCGTTCTCATTTTTGATCTCCCCTACAAGGTCTTCCTCATCCATGATATAATTCCCCGTATATTCAATAGCAGTATGTTCAAGACGTACACCAGCTATAAGGGATGTTTTCTCATTGAAATCCTGGTCCCATCGCAGGTAACCTGCCGTAATACGTTCTTTAGCCTTGTAGTTGGACGAAAGGAATTCAGACGGTTGTAAGGATGCTTCGAACAGATCGGTATTTCCAAGATTTAAAGACCCAAGGAAGGCATTGCTTACAAAATAGCCCGGTGCGTATTGAGATCCGGGGTTAAACCCGTTTCCTCCCCAGTAAACGTTCGGTGTTTCCGCAAGGCTACCCCAAGAAGTTAAAGGCTCGTATTCATAAAAAATATTATCCCTTTTCTTGTTTTTAAGGCGTAATCTTGCCCCGAAACGCAAACGGCCTTTCTGATCCTGAATTACTGAAAGGGGTACGCGAAAGTTAAGCTTTGCACCGATTTCCTCTTCCTGCGTATAATCATGATTTTCCGTTATGGAGCGCAATTCGAAATTTTCGGGATTTTCACCATTTACTGCATACACCAAAGGATGGTGTCCGTCAGCAGTGTTCTGCCCCATCACCACATCCTTCTCCCTGAAATCAATATAGCGTTCGTTAGGGCGGTCCTCACTGGCTTTAGAATAGGACAAAGCCCAGTCCATATCCAGTTTCGGAGACAAAAGGTGTTCTCCGCGCAATGAGAAATTCATCACACGCTGGTCTTCAAGACGGGCATTTTTATTGCGGTCATTGTCGATTCCCCCTTTCGTTTCCCTGCGGATTTCCCCGATATAGGTTCCGTCATCCTGAAGTTCAAGATCGCGGTAACGCGTTCTGTAGCGGTTTTCCCTGTCATCGCGCCAGTTGTACATGGCCGTGAAATCGATACGGTGGTTTTCATTAAAGATATAATCAGCACTTAACGATGCACTGCGGCGAACACGTTGTATGTCATATTTGCGAACATCCATTTCCGTAAGGAAGCTCTTCCCGTTGTCGTCACGGTCCCATACGGCCTCTACGTTGTCAGATCCGAAATTCTGGGATTGCCATGTACCCGAAGCAATAATCCCCAGTTTGTTGTCGGCAAAACGGTTTCCGTAAATAAAAGCTCCGTTATAAAGTCCTTTATCCCGTATAGGGGCATACCCTCCGGACAGGGTAGCAGAAATACGTTCACGGTTCGGAACGGCACGTGTGATTAGGTTCACCGATCCACCGATTGCATCGGCATCCATATCGGAAGTCAGTGTTTTGTTTACTTCAATGGATGAAATCATATCCGATGGAATCAAATCCATCTGAACATTACGGTTATCTCCTTCAGCAGAAGGAATGCGATCTCCGTTAAGGGTAACCGAGTTAAGTTCCGGAGACAAACCACGGATGATAATGTTCCGCGCTTCTCCCTGGTCGTTCTGCATCGTTATCCCGGGTACCCGTTTCAGTGCATCCCCGATATTGGCATCCGGGAAGCGTCCAACCTGATCAGAAGAAATGATGTTGGTAATATTTGGATTGTTACGTTGCTGGTTTAAAGCTTTTGCCTGTCCGCGCAGGAAATCTCCGATGATTACGATTTCTTCCAGTTCTTCCGATCCTGTAAACAGTTCGAAAACTGCTGTTGTTGTATGGTTCGCTGTAACCACTACTTCCTGAGCCGAAGTTACGTATCCGATATATTCTACATATACGGTATATGTACCTTCCGGCAAGCTTAAAAATTCATATCCTCCATTCTGGTCCGATACGGTATAGCGGTTGGAATTTTCGATTTTAACGGTAGCTCCCGGCAGGGAGAACTTATTGTTACCGTCGACTATTTTTCCCGAGATGACCCCATTCTGTGCAAAACCAAAAGCAGTAGCAAGAGATGCGGCTAAAATGTAAAAATGTTTCATTTTTATAATTTTGGCGTAAAAAATTTATTCACGGCAAAACTATTGGTCAAACTGAACTTAAATGTTAGCGATCAATTACGGAACCGTTAATGAATCTCTTCTTAGTGTAACAGAATTGTTAATCGGTATAAGAAAGGGCATTTTATACAGGTTTTAAGGAACTGTCATAAGCATAAAGAATACTAAAACCCGGAGTTTTTCTATTAAAAAAAATCCGTTTGCAAAGCAGGCAAACGGATCTCCAAGACGGAATTTTCTTCTATCTATAAAACAACAAACAAATATTTTACTAACATGTTTTCATAGCAGAATTATGGTATATAAGTGTTTAGTAAACTCTGAATAACGAAGTAAAATTAGTTGTTTTATTTATAAACTGGTACTTACGGCTACAGAATTAACTTCTTAGGTATCTCAGATACAAAAAATGTTAAATTTTAAGATCGACCGCATTTAGGTAAGCGGTACTGTAACAATAATGGTGGTCATATTTCCTTTAGATCCGGCTTTGAAAGTACCGTCCAGTTTTTTAACCCGCTCACTGATACTTTTAAAACCGATTCCACTATGAATTTTTTCAGCTTCGAGCCCTATTCCGTCATCGTGAACCCTTAATACCAGTTGTTCCTGTTTTTTCATAAAAAACACATAGCATTTCTGAGCTTGTGCATGCTTGTTTACGTTTTGAAGCAGTTCCTGAAGGATAAGGTACAGTTGTGTTTTTTGTTTGATGGTAAGAATTTCCCAGTTAATCTGCCTGTCTATGGAGCATTCAAAATGCGTTCCATTGGCATTTTTCTGCTTAAGGACCAGTTCTTCCACTACGCCTGAGAAATCCTGTTTCTGATGAAAGAGGTTTTCATGCAGATCATGGGAAATTTCGCGAACCTGCTGCTCCGTTTGCTTCAACTCTTCGATGAGTTTAAATTTTTGCTGCTGATCATCTGTTGGAAGTTGTTCCAGATTGATCCGGGTTGTAAAAACCCGGTTCACAACGGCGTCGTGCAGATCTTTCGCTATACGTTCACGCTCCTGATTACGGGTATCGTTGGTAATGGTCTGCTGCCTTAATAAAAGATGTTGTATCTGCTGTATACTTTCCTGTTCCTGGTGCAGTTGCTGAAGTTTTCTGTTTCGAAGACGCAGGCGCAATACGGTAAAAATGGCTGCAGAAACGAGCAGGAGAAATCCAGCTATGAGCCATAAATAGGTATTCCTCTGAATTAAAACGGTATTTTGCTGCTCTATTTCATTTGTTTCATATGCAATACGGGCGAATTTATTACGGGTTTTGCGTTCCAGTTCATACAGGCTGTCTTTTACCTTAACGTAGGCAATGTTATACTGGTTTTTATTGTGTACATCATTTTTCGAAAGGAATTCTAGTGTTCTTAACATATCAAAATGACTTTTTTCCTCTACAGAAAGACTGTAAGCATCCTTCATATTTTTGAGGGCGTTCAAAGTATCTTTTTGCGTAAGAAGGAATTCTGCCATTCGGAACTTGCTCGCGATGATCCCCTGCCGGTATCCCATCTTTTCCCTCATAGATAAAGCTTTTACAAGTAAGGAATCAATTTCCTTTACATTGCCTGAGGTATTCATAAGGTTGTAAGCATAATTATTGAGCAGCATGGCATATAGCTTCGGATAATCCTCCACATATTCTTTACGTAAAGCTTCCCTGTAGTACTCTGTAGCTTTACTATAATTATTCATCTTGTCATAGTACCCTCCCAAATTGTTGTAATATGACAGCCAGGATCTTTTGAGTTTGTCCTCGTCAAATCCTTCTTCTTTAAGCTTTCTTAGAAGATCCGGAATTTTATCATAATACTTTAAGGCTGCCTCATACTCTTCAAGCTCCTTTAGAGTCAGTGTCATCTGCACATTTGCTTCATAAATAAGACGTGTCTCGCTTTTTGGGATTAAAATCCTTAAAGCTTTGATAACCTCTATTTCGCTTTCGCTCGTAATACCGATGTCATAAAGGATTCCGGCTTTGTACAATACCAGCCTTCCCCATTCCACACTGTCCTTTCGGGTAAGCCGGTACAACTGCTCCGCCTTTACATAATAGTGAAATGCACTGTCCTTTATTTCAGAACTTTCAAAATAATCACCTAAATAACGGTATGTTTTGGCCAGTTGCATGGAATCGTGCTGTTCAGAAGCAAGGTTAGATATTGACTTCAGCACCTTAAGATATTGCGCCACATTTCCGGTTTCACCGTAACGGTCGGCCACACCAAATAACTGCTCCCTTGCTTCGGCGGAATTCTTTTTATTAAGGATCGCTGAATAAAGGGCATTGAGAGAATCTTCCACAGAATGAAGGTGAAGGTCTTTTACATGATCTTTTTGTAAAGATTGTTTCTGGTTGCAACCGAACAAACTTACAGTAAGAAGCAATAAAAATAATTTTATTTTCATTCTCGGCTAAATGATGCTATAGATAAGCAAATATAGCCATAAATCAATATAATATATAAAAGGCAAACAAAATGCCTGCCTTTTATATGTACATATTATTTTCCGAAGATGGGGCCCTTTTTGTCTTTATCTTTATCATCATCTCCGTTACCTGGAGTTGTTGTTCCCCCACCGCTACCCCCGCCTATTCCAACATCTGTTGTTGATGCGATCTGGTTGTTCGGCTGCTGTTCCTCTATTTGCTGTTTTACTTCATCATCGTTTGAACATGATATAATGGTTCCCGACAGGCACAACAATGCCATTACAAAAAATTGCTTTTTCATTTTTATATACTTTAAGTGTTAGATAAACACCTGTATATCTGCAGTTTTACAGGCTTTTTTAAGGACCGAGAAGTAATCCCTTTAACCCGTGGAGAATGACTGCCGGCTTAACAGCATTTCTCTCCATTTCCACGGATCGTTCACAATTTTGAAGCTTCGTTTATTACATAATTACAAAGCAAAGTAATTGAAAAACAAAGCCTTGTGAAAGAAATCGGAGTTGCGTTTGGTGAATGGTATCAGTCTGTGAGGATTAAGCATGAAAAAGAGGGTGAACAGCGGTATTTTAAAACCGTGTGTTTTTACCAAAGGACAGCTGGCCGTCAGGATCGGATCATAGTTTAAACGGTATATTACAGAAAAATTGGTCTGTGAAGTCAGGAATCAATTATATTCTGGCTCAGTATACGGTCAACCGCAGTACGGTAACTAGAGGAAAAAGGAAGCTGCTCGTCAAAATTCAGATGGCATTTCGATTTACTGAACTGAATTCGCGAAACATAATGGATGTTGACAATGTAACTTTTATGAATACGCACAAAATAATGCGGTAAAGTCAGTTCAAAATGTTTGAGGGTTTTGTACACCACCACAATGTTCCCGTTTGTAAGCTTAAAATCAGTGGTATTGTTATCGGCCTTTAAATAGACAATGTCATGATACTTAAGAAACTGGTAGTCACTGTAAGACTTGATGCAGATACGCTGTTGAAACTGTAATGGCGTCCGTTTTTCAAATCGTGCCAGGCTTTTACCAAGCGTATGCAGCTGTACATCGCTTAAATAATCAGCCGCACCGCCCTGAACGGCCTCAAAAGCAAGTTCGCGCTGCTCCGACAGAACAATGAGATAAGTACTGAACGACAGATATTCAAACATCTCGGCCCAAACCGTAAAGGAAATAGCGGTAGAAAGATGGGCATTTCCTGTATTAAAAAAAATAAGCTGTGGCTTTATCAGGAGGATATTCTCAATACTCTTCATATCGTCGGGAAAAATACCCGCACAGGAATACTTGGGGAAATAGGTCGCCATTTCCTCCAGACAGACTCCCTGAACCCTCTGATCCCCGATAACTATAAAAGAGTATTCCACCCTGGTTTATTTGTCCGAAATTTATAAACCTTTCTTAAACCTGAAGGATATCCTAAATACCTTAATTGTTAATTTTTTTACGGTTTTTTTTAGGAAAAATAGGACTCTTATTCCATCATTTTTTTGTAAAATTGTAAAAAACACCCCCATGAATATAGTATTGCTCGACGATCATACCATGACGCTTGAAGGATATACCTCTATACTGAGGCGTCAGGATACGGAATTTTATAAACTGCTGAACTGCGAACAATTTTATCAATGGCTTGAACAGGGAAACAAGGCTGATATAGCCATTGTGGACCATGATCTGCCCCCTTATCCGGAACAGGGATTGAATAACGGGGCTGACTGTGCTTTAATGTTGCGCAAACAGTCTCCTAATACGCGTATAGTTCTTGTTACCGCACACACGGAAGTGCTGTTGCTTTATACTCTTTATAAGAAGGTAAAACCGGATATCATGCTTTCCAAGGAAGATGTAGAACCTGAAGAATTCAGGTCCCTTATATATTCGGGAATGGATACGCCCTACCTGAGTTCAAGGATCAGACAGGCTGTTAAGGAAGCCAATCTCAGAATCTCCCTGCTAGACGATACCAACAGAGAAATACTGATGTACCTGTCAAAAGGATTCAAGGTAAAAGATCTGGAAGAGGTTGTTTTTCTGACCAAAAGCGCCATTCAGAAGCGCTTATCCAAAATTCAGAATGAATTCAATGTAAAGGATGTGAACGATCTTATAAAGGTGCTTATCAGCGCAGACTTTCTTTAAAATGGCTCAAACGGACTTCTCGTAGAAGCCTCATTTTACACAAATATCTAAATAGTTGAACCGGGAGTATTCCGGTTTAGATTAAATTTATATCTTTACAACCGAAACTTTAGGGGTGTCTGTAGTATACAGGCTGAGATTTTACCCTTTGAACCTGATCCGGCTCATACCGGCGTAGGGAAAAGTACTGGACTTCATACGTACCTTCAGGTACATTTGCAGCCATTCCTGGAGTTTTTAATTATTTATTAACTCAATATAAAGGAATGGAACTCGTCATCAACCATCAGAAAAAAAGCTACGACCTGCTGCCTCCTTCCCTGGAAGTGCTGCTGCATTCGGAAATTCCGGGAAGCCGGAAAGGAATAGCCGTGGCCCTTAACAACCGGGTAATACCAAAGGACCAATGGACCTCTACCCTTCTCCATCATAACGACCACATTCTCATCATCACCGCAACGCAGGGCGGCTAACTATTAAAGCAGATCTTATGAATAATGAATCCATAACGCAGGGACCTTTTCCCAATTCAAAAAAAGTATATATAGAGGGACAATTGTTCCCTATAAAGGTGGCCATGCGCGAAATAGCGCTGAATGCTACCAAACTGAGCAACGGCAAAACTGAAATTAACCCACCTGTTACCGTATATGATACTTCGGGTCCCTATACCGATGACGCTGCTGTTATCGACGTACGCAGGGGATTGCCGCGTATAAGGGAAAAGTGGATCCTTGATCGTAACGACGTACTTGTCCTGAACACCATCAGTTCTGATTATGGCAAGAAAAGGCTTGAAGACAGGTCGCTTGACGAGCTTCGCTTTGAATACAGCCACAAACCCCTAATGGCAAAGGAAGGAACCAACGTAACCCAGCTTCATTATGCCCGGAAAGGCATCATTACGCCTGAAATGGAATATGTAGCCATCCGTGAAAACAAGCGCATGGAACAGCTTGAATCAGCCACAGGCTCTATGAAGCAGCAACATACAGGGAACAGTTTTGGTGCCCGTATTCCAAAAAAAGGGATCACACCGGAATTTGTACGGGATGAAATTGCTGCCGGAAGGGCCATTATCCCTAACAACATCAACCACCCCGAAAGTGAACCCATGATCATTGGCCGTAACTTTCTTGTAAAGATCAACGCGAACATCGGAAACAGCGCCGTTACCTCAAGCATTGAAGAAGAGGTTGAAAAGGCCGTGTGGGCCTGCCGCTGGGGAGCCGATACCATTATGGATCTGTCTACAGGTAAAAACATCCATGAAACGAGGGAATGGATCATCCGTAATTCCCCCGTACCTATAGGCACGGTCCCTATTTATCAGGCGCTGGAGAAGGTGAAGGGCGTGGCAGAGGACCTCACATGGGAAATTTTCCGCGATACCCTTATTGAACAGGCAGAACAAGGTGTTTCTTATTTTACGATTCATGCCGGTGTACTTTTACGTTACATCCACCTTACAGCGAACCGTGTTACGGGTATCGTTTCACGTGGCGGTTCCATTATGGCTAAATGGTGCCTGTTTCACCATAAGGAAAATTTCCTTTATACCCATTTTGATGAAATCTGCGAGATAATGAAAAAGTACGATGTTGCTTTTTCCCTGGGCGACGGCCTGCGGCCCGGATCCATTGCAGATGCAAACGATGAGGCGCAGTTTGCTGAACTCGAAACGCTTGGAGTGCTTACCAAAATCGCCTGGAAACACGATGTACAGGTTATGATAGAGGGACCCGGCCACGTACCTATGCACATGATTAAGGAAAATATGGACAAACAGCTCATAGAATGCGAAGAAGCACCCTTTTATACGCTTGGTCCCCTTACTACGGATATTGCTCCGGGATATGACCATATAACGTCGGCTATCGGTGCCGCCATGATCGGCTGGTTCGGCTGTGCCATGCTTTGTTATGTGACACCAAAGGAGCATCTGGGGCTTCCCAACAAAAAAGATGTAAAGGACGGGGTCATTACCTATAAACTTGCTGCGCATGCTGCCGATCTTGCAAAAGGGCATCCGGGAGCCCAATACCGCGACAACGCACTAAGTAAAGCCCGTTTTGAATTCCGCTGGGAAGACCAATTCAACCTTTCCCTTGATCCTGATACCGCACGTGAATTCCATGATGAAACCCTTCCGGCTGACGGGGCAAAAGTGGCACATTTCTGCTCCATGTGCGGGCCTAAATTCTGTTCCATGAAAATAACTCAGGAAATACGAGATGCCGCGGAACTGGGGATGCTCGATAAATCGAAAGAATTTGTTGAAAACGGAAAAGAACTCTATCTGTAAATGATCGTGATCCTGACACCCGAAACGAACGTGTTGAATGAATGCCGGCATATAAACGAGCTTATGCATACGGGAAATCATATACTGCATATCCGCAAATACGGTATGAACGATGACGAAATAAAGGTTTACATTGAGGGCATAAACAGCAGTTTCCATAAACGGCTGGTACTGCATTCCCATTTTCATCTGGCTGCGGAAATGGGAATCGGACGCCTTCACTTTAAGGAAGAGCATCGACTCCGGGACCTGCATAAAGAATATATAGGCAACTACACGCTCTCTACATCCGTACATACCGTTGATGATTTTAACGCATTACCTGCTTATTGGAGCTATGCTTTTCTTTCACCCGTTTTTCCAAGTATATCGAAACAGGGATACGGACGGGAAAGGAACGTGCTGGAACAATTAAAACGGAAAAACAATCCTTCCGTACAATTGATAGGTCTTGGAGGGATTGATACTAATAACTGCCTTAGTGTCTATAAGGAAGGAGCTGACGGAATTGCCGTTCTCGGAGCACTGTGGAAAAATGCTCAACCATGCAAATCCCTGCTCCAAATAATGAAATCTTTAACATGAAAAGCAAACTGCAATATATATCTCAGGGCAACAGCCTGGATGAACAGCAACAAAACATTAGCAGGGCACTGGACCATGGAGCTGACTGGATACAGGTACGCTGGAAAAATGTACCGGAAAAAGAACTCGCATCCCTCAGCGAAACCGTGCGTAGATGGTGTACAGACTATAATGCAGTCTGCATTATCAACGACAACATCCATATCGCGAAACAAGTGGATGCTGACGGTATACATCTTGGATTAAACGACGCTTCCATACAAAAGGCGCGCGCGCTGCTAGGTAAAGGAAAGATCATCGGCGGCACGGCCAATACTTTAGAGCAGGTTATGCAGAGAACAAGGGAGAAGTGCGACTATATCGGTCTGGGGCCTTTCAGGTTCACCACGACCAAAAGCGATCTGAGCCCCGTTCTGGGGACAAAGGGCTATACCGAACTGTTACAGCAGATTAAGCTGTTGAATATAAAGATCCCACCGGTTTATGCCATAGGCGGTATTGAATATACCGATATAGCAGCTCTTATGAAAACAGGCATTTCAGGTATTGCTGTATCGGGTATGATCACACAAAATCCGGAATTTATCCTTAAGATAATGAAACAACTAGAAGAAAATGAATAAGTTAACTATAGCAGGTAAAAGCTTTGATTCAAGGCTGTTCCTGGGAACCGGAAAGTTCGGCAGTATAAAAGAAATGACTGAAGCCGTATTAAGTTCACAGACAGAACTGGTAACCATGGCTTTAAAACGGGTGGATTTTGAAGCCGTTTCAGATGATCTCATAAACAGCCTTCAACATGCAGGTGTAAATTTACTTCCCAATACTTCCGGGGCAAGAAATGCTGAAGAAGCTGTACTGGCTGCACAATTGGCACGCGAAGCGCTGGAGACCAATTGGGTTAAGCTGGAGATTCATCCTGATCCAAGATATCTGCTCCCCGATCCCGTTGAAACGCTCAAAGCTACAGAAATACTGGCCGGTCAGGGGTTTGTCGTAATGCCTTATATTCATGCCGACCCTGTACTTTGCAAAAGGCTCGAAGATGCCGGAACCTCGGTTGTAATGCCTTTGGCAGCACCTATCGGAAGCAACAAAGGGCTGCGTACCGCTGATTTCCTCGAAATCATCATAGAACAAAGTAAGGTTCCCGTCATCGTAGATGCAGGTATTGGTGCACCATCCCATGCAGCCCGGGCAATGGAACTCGGAGCGGATGCTGTATTGGTAAATACCGCCATTGCTGTATCACCGGATCCGGTTGTCATGGCTGCCGCATTCAGGGAAGCTGTACTGGCGGGAAGGATGGCATTCGAAGCCGGTCTTGGATCTACGTATTCATCGGCAATACCTTCCAGTCCGCTTACACGCTTTTTACTGGACTAACCAATAAATAAGATGAAACCGCAATGAATACCTTTAATGATATTTTATGCCGGTACAACTGGGAACAGATAAAAGAACGCATTTACAGTACGACTGCAGAGCAGGTACGCTCCAGCCTCAATAAAACAACGAAAACGCTCGATGATTTCCTGATACTGTTGTCACCTGCCGCAAAGAGCCAACTTGAAACCATGGCCCTTATGGCCCGTACTATAACCCGCAAAAGATTTGGAAAAACCATTCAGATGTACGCCCCGCTGTATCTGAGCAACGAATGCCAGAATATCTGTACTTACTGCGGATTCAGCATGGACAATAAAATCCGGCGTAAAACCCTGCGCGATGAGGAACTCATACAGGAAGCCCTGGTACTGAAGGAAATGGGCGTCAGCCATATCCTGCTCGTAAGCGGGGAGGCTAACAGAGCAGTGGGAATCGATTATTTCCTTAATGCCGTACAGCTGCTACGCCCCTATTTTGTCCATATTTCAATAGAGGTACAGCCGCTGAACCGGGAAGATTATCAGGCACTACACCAGGTGGGTGTTCATTCGGTACTGGTATATCAGGAAACCTACCATCGAGAAGTATACCGGCATTATCATCCTAAAGGTAAAAAATCAAATTTTGAGTTCAGGCTCGACACCCCGGACCGTGTCGGCAGTGCAGGAATTCATAAAATAGGACTCGGTGTTTTACTGGGGCTTGAAGACTGGCGTGTGGACAGCTTTTTTAATGCGCTGCATATCGACTATCTGCAAAGAACCTACTGGCAGACGAAGTATTCGGTATCTTTTCCAAGGTTAAGGCCTGCGGAAGGCATAATAGAGCCAAATTTCATCATGGAAGATGCCGACCTGCTGCAACTTATCTGTGCCTACAGGATATGGAACGAGAATCTCGAAATTTCGATCTCCACACGTGAAAATGAAAAGTTCCGGAACCATATCATCTCCCTCGGTGCAACATCAATGAGTGCCGCATCCAAAACGAATCCCGGAGGGTATGCTGTCGATAAAACTTCGCTGGAACAGTTTGAAACCTGCGATGAACGCAGTATGGAAGAAGTAAAAAGCCAGATCCGCAAAGCCGGTTATGAACCTGTAATGAAGGACTGGGATTCCTGTTTTTAAAGCCTTCTTAATTTTTTAAAAGATATGAATACAGAAGATCCGTTCACACGTTACAGCCGCCAGATCTTTATAGAAGAAATAGGCGTTCCGGGGCAACGCAGCATACAACAGGCCAAGGTGCTTATGGTAGGCGCCGGCGGTCTCGGAAGCCCCGTTATCCAATACCTCGCAGCAGCAGGTGTCGGTACACTTGGTGTTGCAGATTTCGATTCTGTAGAACTCCACAACCTGAACCGGCAGGTTATCCATTCAGAAAAAAGCATAGGAACCTCAAAAGTAGACAGTGCATCAGCTTTTGTGAAAGAACTCAACAGCCTGGTTTGTTTTAAGGCTCATAAAAGTAAAATCGATGCATTCAACGCAAGGGAAATCATAAGCGGATACGATATTGTAGTAGACGGGTGTGACAACTTTACAGGCAGGTACATCATCAACGATGCCTGTGTGGAACTTAACAAACCCCTTGTATATGGCAGTATTTCTGCATTTGAAGGGCAGCTGGCCGTTTTTAATCTCAATGGCAGCAAAAACCTCCGCGACCTCTTTCCCGATATTCCGGATGCTTCGGAAATAAGAAACTGCGACCGGAATGGCGTGCTGGGTCCGCTACCGGGCATTGTAGGTTCCATGATGGCATTGCAGGTGCTCAAAATCATCACGGGCCTTCCGGTAGAAAGCAACCAGCTCACCCTTATAGATACCCTGCAATGGAATTTTATTAAAATCAGATTTTAAGACAGGAACCGGAAAGATGGTACTGTTGCTCCTAAAATATATAAAAATGCCCTACCATTCTCCAATTATTGCTATTTGGAAGAAGGCAGCCGCAGTCCTTTTAGAGGAATGTTAAATTGACCATTCGTAAGATGAACTGGATCTTTATCTTCCGTAAGGGAATAATGAAGATAGCCGTCAAAATTTCCTTTTAACCATTTACCGTCAAATTCAATATTCTTATAAATCATAGGTTTTTGTTCTAAGGAATACTGATACACCCAACCTTTTCTGTCTTTAAATGGTGGTAAAAAATCCATTTCTACCCGATCTATCCCATTCCGATCATCTAAATAAGCATAGAGCTTTATATCATAAAAATCAGATGGATCATTATTAAGAACAATCCTTGCCGTATAAAATAAGGCTATGGTATCTCTGCTTTCATTAAGCAACCATCCATTATAAGCATTTTTACCAAATGATAATTTTTCACTGTTATACGTCATATTTATAAATCCGTGGTCCTGCTCTTTTGGGATAACAGAATCGTCGGACTTACAACCTATAAATGAAATACTTAAGATAAGTAAACCGTATATTTTTTTCATTTTTGATAACTTTTAATCATTTCAAAATAAATTTTAACAAAGATAAGATATTAAATTTTATAAAACTCCGAAAGATCTGAATGACCTTCCGGAGTATATTGTGCGTTAGTTCTGTACGCGTTTGGGAAGCAAGCTAAAATCAATTGTTCCTGTTGAATAACTGTTTAAAGTATATATATCGATAAAAAATCTACCCGTTGGAAATTTACTTGTAACGACAGGTTCCCCGAAATCAATATCGGAAGATCCCAATTTATCAGAAGCGTAAGTAGTCTTTATCTGATAATTGTAACTTGTGTTCTTTTCTGAAGAAGTTCCGAATTTGATACCCAGTTTCACAATCTTGAATAAATCTGCACCAACGTCGATTCCAAAATTTGTTGCTGCTTTTGAAGATGAATTTATGGTCATTGTTTCTTCCTGATCAGGATCTTTCTCTATAACGTTTACTTTCACCTTGGCTGCAAAATTTTCAAGGTTCCAGCTAAATGCTTCCAAATCAGCCCAATATTTTTTTGCTTTTATAGATCTTAATGTAAAGACATTTTTTTTCCAAAATAAAGAACCTGTTGTATGATGATCGTATTCTAATACAAATAAATCAGTAGGTCTTACTGGAATGTTTTTAGTTACCGTATGACCTCCGCTATTGCTTGCATCATTGAGTAGAAAATGAAATTCCAGTTCATAACTACCGTCCGTCCAGTCATTCCATACCCCATCTTTCTTAACAGGATTATATCTGGGATCAGTCTGATCTGCAAACGCATCGTAAGCAGCCTGAGCGCTGCCATTTACTTCTTTTGGAGAAATAAATCCTAAATACTCTTTAAATTTATAGTTAAAAGGACCGTTGGGGCTTGATGAGTTTATATCATAATAAATGTGATCACGCTGCCAGGTATCACTGTTAGTAGTTAAATTATACGCTTCTGCAAGCTTACTGTCAATATTGCTCGGAATAGGCTTAATTTTAATTGGAAACAGAAATCCGTCAAAAACAATATCTGTATAACGATAGGAAATGCCGGTAAATCTGGAAGTATGGAATTCTCTTGCTTCAGATTTACTAAAATTATTATCCATATTGGAAACAACCCTTTCGTTAACCTTTGTTACCAAGATCGGATAAGCAGGTATAATATTCGAAGGAATAACTCCTGTCTCAATTTTGTTTTCTGACCAGTTTACCACAGGGTTGTCATTAGATAAAGTTGTTCTGATGGCTACCATTGGTAATTCATTAACCACATCCCATTTCTCAGCAGAAAAACTGCCTTCAGGTAATTCTGGTACTAGTACGGTCAAAGTGGGTACTGTATTTAATATTTCCTCAAGTGACGTAGTGCTTAAATATTTATTGATCTTTGCCGTTATGCTTCCATCCTTTAACTGCAATTCGGCTAATTGTGATACAAGTACTTCCGTGTCATTATTGAATTTTTTTAAAGCTTCACTTTTAATGATATTTCTTAATTCTATACTTTCTGCCATAGCCATTACCAAAGCTTCGGAAAAATCCTTCAGAGCCAGTTCCCTTTTTTCTCTGAAAAAGCTTTCATATTCCTTAAACTCTTCACCCTTTGCTGCATAGCTACCGGTATCACTGTCTTTTGTTATCACATCTTCCGTGTTACAGGACCACAGACCTGTTGCAAGTATACTCGCACCGATAAAACCTAATTTAAAATTTTTATATTTTTTCATTTCTTTAAATTGTGTTATAGAACATTTTTACAGGTATACCGCTGTAATCGGTTTATTATTTGTTAGTGAAACCGGTATTCCGGACTATCGGTTTACGAAACAAATAAGAAGTTTTTAAATTGTTTCTAATGATCTTTTGTATTACCGTTCACTGTGTTTGAATCGGCTCAGCTGTATCGCACCTGCATATAGTACTGCTCTTTTAAAGTTGTATTGTGAGCCATAAGCGAAAGCTATGGTTCGCCTGTCATTTAATTTACCGTCATCACCGAGCCCTTCTTGATGCAATTCAAACATACTACTAAAGAATTGATATTTTTTTTCATCATTCCGATCCACGGACGCCAAGTCAAAAACTTCATTCAAAATCAAATAAATTATTGTTTTTATATCGGCCGGATAATTTAGCTGTTCTATAAAATCATTCGGCGCATTTTCCAGAGTTTTCAATAACTCTAAATCAATTTTTTCATAATCTGAGACTTCCGGGATTTTGGAATTTAGATGCTTTTCAAATCTTAATAGATTTTCTTCGTGCTTCTCCTTAACACGGTATTCAAAGCTGCTTATGATATGAAAGTATACTTCATAATGACTGAGAGCATCCTGCATTTTTATGTTTTTTACATTGGATGAATTTACTTTTGTGTCTGAAAAGCTTTCCTCTGAAAGTTGACAAGAAGTTAGAATGGCTGAAATTGCTACGGCCAATAAAAAAAATCGTTTCATTAATTCTTTAATTTTATCGGTGCTGCCCGGGTAGCATTGTTTCTTTTACAAATTTGTGTTGTTTTATACAAAATAGTGGACAGATTCATCATGACTTTAAAAATTGACGAATCGGGAAGTTCCGAAAACATAAATTTTTCATATAAACAATTTATGGGCAGGTCTTAACGTGTGTAAAAACATCATTTTTTTATGTACTTTTGTCTTAACAAAAAAGACAAAATTGACGAAAACAGAAAAACACTTAATACTTTTAATATTTATATGGATGAATATTGCAGGTACTTTTACTGCGTTTAGCCAACATCCTTTAGATACCTATCAAAATCTGTGGAAAGTTATTAGTTCTGATACTACATCAAAAGAAGTAAAACTTAATTACCTAAATAATTACCTTCAGAAAGCACGGACAGAAAGAAATATATTGGAAGAATACCGTGCCCTTGAAAAGAAAACCTATCTTCTGCCCTTTAATGATGCCGTAATGCTGTTGCATAAAATGACCCCTCTGATACAAAAACTTGATAGTGATAGTTTAACGGGAGATTACCTAAATAGAAGTACCATTCTTTATTATAAAAACAGATTTTTTAAAGAGGCTCTTGATTATGCCATACAGTCAAAAACATTCAATGAAAAAATCAATAATCTTTATAATTTAAACGCTTCTTTGGTAGATATAGGCAATGTATACTATCATACCAGACGCTACCAGACGGCAGCATCTTATTTTTCAAAAGCCAGGGATTATTACCGCACAAAGAATGATTATAATCATTTAAGAAGCTATACGGTTACTTTATACAGTCTCGGAAAAACGTACTGGCAGTTAGGGGATATTGTTTCCTTGGACAGTATAATAAATGAAAGTGAACGTAACCTTCATAACCTTAAAGCCTCTCATAAAACAATTGAAATAGGATATTTAAGTTACATTAAAGGTGGGCAGCTGTTCCTGCAAAAGAACTACGCTTCTGCAGAAAATTATTTTCAAGAAGCCTTACCCGTGATCATAAAGAATGAAGATTTTACGAATGAACACGTTATCTATCTTTATCTTGGAAAAATCGCATGGAACCAGAACAAAAGGCAAAAGGCTCTTGATTATTTTAAAAAAATAGATTCGTTATTTCATGAAAAGAAATTTCTGAATTATGAACTACGTGAAGCTTATGATTATTTAAATCAGAATTATAAGGAAACAGGACAAACGGAACTTCAGTTACAGGTTACCGAAAACCTTATTGCTCTGAATCAGCAGTTTGAAAAAGAACAACAACATCTTTCAGATGTTTTGTATTACCAGCACCAGACGCAGAAACTGGAATCAGATCGCAAGACCCTCAGGCAACAGATTGAAAATGCTAAAAATCCTTCTCCTTTTTATTTGATATTAGCTGGTATACCTCTTTTATTTTTTGCTATATATAGGTACCGGAAAATGTTGTCAAAAAACAAGAAAAAACAAGTTCAAACTAACAACATACAACAGGTCCCGGTACAAAAAGAGGGACATACTAAACATCACAAACCAATACCCCATATTGAACAAGTCTCTTCCAATGAACTAAATCTACAAATAGCTATGGAAACTATATCCGAAGAAGGAAAGGGGGTTTCGTTAAGTCAGACAGAGCAAAGGCTTATGGATCAACTGGAGTTTTTTGAACGTGAAAAACAGTTTCTAAATCCTGTGACGCTTGATAATCTGGCAAAACAACTTGGAACCAACCGGAATACTCTATCACAAATAATCAATACCCATAAAGGTTGTAATTTTGCAACTTATCTTATAAGATTGAAAGTCGCAGAAATTAGTAATGATCTGATAAAAAATGCAGAACTCCGTAAAATCAATTTTCAGCTTTTAGCAGATCAATACGGCTTTACTAATGCCAAAACTTTCAGTATGCAATTTAAGAATGAAATGAAGATAAGCCCTTCGGAATTTATTAAAAATCTTGATAGTAAGGAAAATGGATAATGCATGAATACCCGTAAAATTTTATGAAGGTGGCATTCTGATATCCTTAATCACTGTATAAGCCAGGATTCATTTTAACCAAACCAAAGACAAAATAATCTGATTATTTGGAAAGCAACCTGATGTCCTTTATCTCGAGAACATTGGGCAATGCTTCACGTTGCACTGCATGAATCATTGCCATCCCTACTTCTGATAAGGTAAGTATTTTAGAAGGGATGAGCACTTTTAAAATTTTTGCAATAATGACGTACAGTTTTTTTGCGTGCTGCTGATTTTTATAGGGTTGCATACCGCCGGGACGGAAATTGTATTGTTTTGCAAAACCAATAGCAGCCAGATCATTTTCTGTTTTTCCCTTTATCCTTGCCCACATCACTTTTGCCTTTTCAGAGGAATCAGTACCTGCTCCGCTGATATAAATGAACGTCATGGCCGGATTAACTTCATACAGTACTTTTGCAAATGCCAGAGTGGTATCATAGGTAATATAGCGGTAGTTATCCTCCGACATCCCTACGGAACTGATTCCCGCACAAAAAAAGCAGGCATCATAACAGGAAACCTGTTCCCTGAAATCACCAAGTTTTGTAAAATCGGGAACAATGAGTTCCGTAAGCTTCTCATGCTTTACACCGAAAGGTTTACGTGAAATACTTAATACTTCCTGAACTGATGTATTTTCAAGGCATTCCAGCAGCACGCCCTCTCCTGCCATCCCTGTTGTGCCCGTAATGATTATTTTCATGTTTTTACATTCTTTTTGTTAGGCCGATACCTGAATATCTTAAGGCAAGGTAAACAATTTAATTATATAATACTTATTGTTTAAAAACATAGGGAATGCATAATGGAGTGCTCATCACGAAGGTTAACCAGGATTAAAATATTTTAAGACCGATTATCCCGGCAATGATAAGTACAGCAGAGAGCAATCTGAAAATACTTGCCGAATCTCCAAAAAAAGCAATACCAACTGCAAGCGTTCCTACGGCTCCCAGTCCGGTCCATACGGCATAAGCCGTACCTATAGGTATGGATTTCTGGGCATAAAACAACAATCCGCCACTTACCGCCATTGAAATAACGGCGAAAGCAATCCAGCCTACCTTACTTCCTTCTGTTTGCTGGGCCATTTTAAGCCCCAGTGGCCAGCCTATTTCAAACAAGCCCGCAATGATCAACGCAATCCAGTTCATAAAATGAATAACTTTAGAATAACACGACAAAATTAAGACTAAAATAAACGTCTATTTTTGACATAGATCAAAATCAGACTTGCTTACCGCCTGATCCTGCTCAGTGTTTCCTGTGTAATGCCTAAGTAAGATGCAATATGTCCCAGGCTGATCCTTTTCAAAAGATTGGGTTGTTGTCTTATGAGCGAATGGTAGCGTTCTGCCGCCGATTCGGTATGGAGGGAGGTAATCCGTTCTTCGAGCACCACGCATACTTCTTCAGCCATCTTTCGGCCAATAAGGTTCAGTTCCGGATGAATAAGGTATAATTGATCTAGATCATCAGAATTCAGGGCATATATTTCGGAATCCTCCAGAAACTGGATGTTCTCAAAAGAAGGCTGGTGCATGTACACGGGTAATATAGAACAGTAGATCTGGTTTTCTTCACCAAACCACGAATTAACTTCTCTATCGTTTTTGTTAAAATAGGCTCTTATAAGTCCTTTGTTTAAAACAAAGTAACTAGAACCCCTCTGGCCTTCCCTTAAAAAATAATCTCCTTTCCTTTTGAAAAAATGGTTCGTTTTAACTACGATATCCTTTTCCGCATCTTTACTGAAAGATCCGTATCTTCTAAGCTGTTCAATAATCGGATTCATAAACTGGCCTGGTAAGCTCTTTTTTCTAAATTAATACATCGTGTTTCAGTATCAAAATATCTTTTCCTTTTGCGCCTTTTTACTGTTCCATATATCACCCGGACTTCCAAATATATAAAACATTTTCTGCCGGAAGTTCTTGGATTCTTTTACATCGCGGATGATGTCTTTGTATTCGTGAAAATTGAGATACAGCGGGTTCAACGACTGGTCTATCTTCGTTGTAATACCGTAAACAGGTTTTTCATCTTCTATCTGGAAAGTTCCGAACAGTTTATCCCAAAAGATAAACACGGCCCCAAAATTCTTATCGATGTATCGTTCGTTCGATCCGTGGTGAACCCTGTGGTTGGAGGGTGTTACAAGAAAACGCTCTATAAGCGGATGTAGTTTTCCAACATATTCCGTATGCTGCCAGAACTGGAAAAGTACGGATATCTGGTTTACGATGAAAAAGACAACAGGATGGAACCCTGCAAGAACTATGGGTAAAAAGAAAATAAGCTTGAAGTGCTGTACCCAGCTTAGCCGGAACGATACGGTAAGGTTGTAATGTTCGGCACTGTGATGCACCACATGCGTGGCCCAGAAGAAACGGTTGAAATGTGAGACCCTGTGGGCCCAGTAGCTGCAGAAATCATAAATAATGAAACAAGGTATGAGCGTCCACCAGTTAAGCGCCATGCGCCACGGAACTGCATTGTAAATGAGTACCGTTCCGTAAATAAAGGCAATCTTAAATACCAGGTTGATCGCTACATTTCCTAGTCCTACGAACAACGATCCCAGGCTTTCCTTCGTATGATAATTACGCCGTTCCGAATACCAGGAATACCAGATTTCTGCCACTGTTAAAATGGCCATGAGCGGGATGGCATAAATAATAAGGTCGCCTGACTGCTGTTCCAGATCGGTAATCTGGGAATACGGTATGGGGTCTGCCCCAAACAATTTTCTCATACTTTTTTTTATTTAAATTTTATAACTGCACTCAGTCCTGACAAATACCGGTGGATCTCCACTATAAATATACTCGGCATAATTTTGCCTGTCTCCTTAGCCTTACTCGGATTACCGGGAGATAAACAACATATAGCTGTAAAGTGAAACAACTTAATTTAAGTTAGGATTAAGAACAATATAGGTTAGGCCAAAGGCCGGTTAAAGTAGTGTAGTGATATGTCCGAAAGGTCCTTATTTTTAAATATAGAAAGAAATAATAATCCTGAACGAATTAAAAACGTTAATTATTTGCTAAAGCACCTTTTTCGTTTTTAAACCCTATACACCTTAAAAATAACGAACCATTATGTTGGTATACCAGAATCAAAATGATTATTTTTAAAATAAAAATGAAAAAGAAATGGATGATGATTGGGAAGAATACGTTCGTTCTTCTCAAAAACACCTTTAGTTCCTTTATGGACGACAAAGGATTAAAGCTTAGTGCCTCTCTGGCCTATTACACCTTATTTTCACTTGCGCCGTTGCTGCTGCTTGTTATTTCGCTTGCCGGTGCTTTCTTTGGAAAAGAGGCCATAGAGGGAAGCATATTTACAGAACTTAACGGCCTCATTGGTTCTGATGCAGCTGCTCAGATACAGCAGGTGATCCGGAATATGGAATTATCCGGTGATACCCGTCTTTCTCTCATCATTGGAGGGGTAAGTCTTATCCTTGGGGCAACTTCGGTATTCGGGGAAATTCAGGATTCCGTTAACATTATCTGGAACGTAAAGGCAAAACCGGAAAAAGGGTGGCTCAAACTCATCAAAAACAGGCTGCTCTCAGGATCTATCATCATCGGGTTGGGCTTCCTGCTTATCGTATCGCTTATAGTCAACGGTGCGCTCAGCGTATTTGACGGTATCCTAAAAAGCTGGATCCCCGAATTCTCCGTCGTGTTGCTTTCGATTCTTACGGCACTGATTAATTTTATTGTATTGGCCTTATTGTTCGGAACCATATACAAGGTGTTGCCCGATGCCAAAATCAAATGGCGCGATGTACGTGCGGGTGCATTTTTTACGGCTGCCTTATTCCTGTTGGGCCGGTATGTTATAGGTCTGTACATAGCCCGTTCACAGGTAGCCTCCGCATATGGAGCGGCCGGATCGATCATCGTTATCTTGGTATGGGTATATTATTCAGCAGCCATCCTGTATTTCAGTGCTGAATTTACAAAGGCCTATGCCGTATTCAAGGGAGAAAAGATCAAGCCTGCCGACCATGCCGTGTATGTAGAACAGAAAGAAACGGAAAATGACACAGGCAATGTAACAGACCAGGAACATCTCACATAAGTTCGGCAGGTAAATGCCTTTATATTGAATCCGGTTTCCGTTGTTAAAAAAAACCGGTTTGCGGTATCTCAAATGATTATTGGATGCATGGCAAACCGGTTTATTGTTTCATATTTATTTCAATTCCAGGTTTTTGATAATTTTAAGCATATCAATTCCCTTATTCAGGACCGGTTTAAAAAGATCGCCTTTTAGCTTAAGACGTTCCAACGTATTAAAAACATTAAAGTCGGTTGGCCTTAATCCGGGTTTTACTTCAGCCCATTCAAGCGGTGTTGAAACCGGTGCACCCTTTTTGGGGCGCAGGCTGTAAACAGCTGCGAGCGTTTGTCCGCGACGGTTTTGCAGGTAGTCCAGGTAAATTTTGTCCTTGTCTCTTTTTTGCAGGCTCCGTTCCAGTGTGGTAAGTTCCGGAAGTCTATGCTGAACCAGCTGCATGAGGACGTGTCCGAAGTCCTTTACCTGTTCATAGGTGTATTTAGCTCCCACGGGAATGTAAATGTGTATACCGGAACTTCCCGACGTTTTGGGAAAGCCTTTAATTTTAAGTTCATCCAGTACATCTTTTACTGTAAGCGCCGTTTCAACCACATCGTCGAAACTGTTTTTTTCAGAAGGATCCAGGTCCAGCACCAGGTAATCAGGATAATCAGCACTCTCCATACGGCTTGTCCATATATTCAGTTCAATGCAGCCCAGATTATTCAGATAAGCCAGGGTTGGCTTATCGTTACAGATGATGTAATTGATGTATTTATCGGTACTTTCGGAAAAAACTTTCTGTGTCATTACCCATTCCGGAACTTCATCGGCAGCATCTTTCTGGAAAAAGCTGAGGCCACCAATGCCATTGGGATATCTGTTCATTGATTGCGGCCTGTTTTTAAGGTGGCGCATGATATAAGTGGATATGCTCTGATAATAGGCTATCACATCCCCCTTCGTTACGCCGTCGTCGGGAAAGTAAAGTTTATTGAGGTTTGTAAGCCGGACTTCCTGTTTGCCTATTTTTCTTACCACATCTTTATCTTTTTTTGCTGGGGTTTCTTTTTGTTTCATAACCTTTTCCTTTCGTTTTTTAGGCTCATCAAAAGCAACTTCTCCGGGATCTATATCCTCCCGCAACCTCATAAATACAGGGTGCCGGTAAATATGATCCTTTGTGAGTTCCGTATATTTTATTTCAGCTACGAGATCTGGCCGCAACCAGGTAGCCCTTGTATTGGTTTTTGGTGTAATAGTAAAAACGGACTTTTCGATGATTAAAGGTTCCATTCTGTCATAGATTTCTTTAAGGCTTTTGTCACTGAACCCCGTACCCGTATGTCCGCAAAAAACGAGTTTTCCGTTGAGGTATTTACCGAGTATAAGAGATCCGAACCGTTTTCTGCTTCCTTTAGGCTCCGTAAAACCACATATGACGGCTTCATCGCTCTGATGGATTTTTATTTTAAGCCATTCCGAGCTTCGTACTCCTTCTTTATAAAGACTCTCGGTTTTTTTAGCTATAATCCCTTCAAGTCCCAGATTTTTTGCTTCCCTGAAAAAATCCTTACCGTGTTTCAGTACATGGTCGTGATACCGGACCACGTTGTTTTCCGTTAAAGCCTGCTGTAAAAGTTCTTTTCGCTGCAGATAAGGCAAATGTTCGGTAGAATACCCGTTGAGCCATAACAGATCAAAAACCTGGTATATCAGGACAGCACCCGTATGCTCTGGAATAGACTGCAACCATTGAAAATTTGGCTTTCCGCTATCGTCGTAAGCTACAATTTCCCCGTCGAGTACCATGTCCTGTTCCTGCAGGCGCAATGCATTGGTTATTTTTTTAAACTTTTCCGAAAAATCAAGACCGTTTCGGGAGTATAAATTTACTTCTCCTTTGCGCAGATCGGCAATGGCACGGTATCCGTCCCATTTTATTTCAAAGGCCCATTCCGCATCATCAAAAGGGACCTCTTCCACCTTACAAAGCATGGGTTTTATAAAATCGGAACGTTTCTTTGCGCCGGAAAGGGCCGGTGCATGATTCTTAAAATGCTTTATGTTTTGAGAGGCATCATTTTTTTTTTCTTTCTCATTGAGAAAGGCCGTTACTTTTGATTCCGGAAGCGTATAATCTTCTGCATTGTAGCTTTCTGATACCGCGTATTCATCCTTATGCTTAATGAGCAGCCAGGCATTTTCTTCTTTGGAATTCTTAATTTTAACGAGCGCAAACTCTCCATGCAGCTTTTTACCGTGCAGTATGAATTTTAGAGATTCCTTGTGAAGGCTTGCCCGCATCACGAGATCGTCTGTCTTTCCCTCCACCCTTTCGAGCGGTTCGTAAGTTCCCTCATCCCATATTTCTACTTCACCCGCCCCATAATTTCCCTCGGGTATGGTTCCTTCAAACGTACGGTATCCATAGGGATGATCCTCTACCATCATAGCCAGCCGCTTATCGGCCGGGTTCAGTGAAGGTCCTTTCGGAACAGCCCAGCTTTTAAGAACACCATCCATTTCCAGACGAAAATCATAATGAAGACGTGATGCAGCATGACGCTGAACAACGAATCTTAACTTCTTTCCACCCACGGCCTTTTTTCCCCGTGGTTCGGAAGTATCTTTAAAATTTCTCTTTTTATTGTACTCTTCTAAAGCCATTTGTCATCGTTTTTAAGTGGATAAACTATACTTTCAATTGGTTTGTCAACCTGTTTTCCTGTTGCCTTTTTCAAGGCTGGCCTTAAGCATTGCCATAAGATCGGAAGCTTTGCCTTCAGACTCCTTAATCTCCGGAGCTTTTATTTTTTTGCCTTTGGCTTTCTGCTTTATGATCTTAAGGAGGTCTGCATGATAAGTATCTTTATAGGCTTCGGGTTCAAAGCTGCTTTCGAGCGACCTGATCAGAGCTTCTGCCATCTTTAATTCTGCCGGTTTGGGTATACTTCCGGATGGAATCTTCAGATCCTCGTAACTTCGGAGTTCTTCGGGATACCGCATCCTGTTTACCATAAGCACCTTTTCATCATAAGGCCGTATAAGGCATAACAATTCCCTTTCCCTCAGTACAAAAGATCCGATCCCTGCCATCTTCGTCTTTATAAGGGCCTTTAGAAGCAGCTTATAAGCAGCCTCTCCGTTTTTCTGAGGTTCCAGAAAATATGGGGTTTCAAAATAAGCAGGGTCTATTTCCGATTCCTTTACAAATTGGGAAATGCTGAGTATTTTTGATTTTTCAGGACTGGCAGCTTCAAAATCCGAATCCTCCAATACAATATAGGTATCCTCTATTTTGTATCCCTTTACAATATCTTCCCACGCCACCTCCTTACCTGTTTTCTCGTTCACGCGCTTAAAACGGATATTGCTGAGGTCTCTGCTGTCGAGCATATCAAGGTCGAGTGTGCTCGAATCTGTTGCTGAATAAAGTTTTATAGGGATGTTTACAAGGCCAAAACCTATTACTCCGTTCCATATTGCTCTCATGTGTCATTTTTTTTAAACAGAGCATCAAAATCCTTTCCGTTTTTTCATCAGCTATCGGATATCATCAATAATCCCAAGTGCTGTATCATATAAATTTTTCATATTTTTTTGTAACAATATTAAAATTAGTGTGTAAAAATTATCTATTTCTACATTATGAAGTTAAAATCCACAATTAAAAAATCCTGCTCAGCACAGTTACCACAACTTCTGCGGTATTTTATAAATGGTCGGTATTTTGTACTGTTTAACATATGAAAAAGAAATTAACCTATAACCCGGAATTTGATGCTTTAACATCAAAGGAGCAACTGCTTTTAGATGAACTGGCCTTGTGCATAAATCAATTTGTAGAAACATCACCGCAGCTGAGTAAGGTGCCTCACAGAACGCGTGATGCCCATGCCACCACCTATGCCGTATTAAAAGGAAAGTTCCTTATAGACAAAGATTTTGAAGAACAGTCTGTTTTCCCTGCAACAATGATGGATGCCGTACTTAGAATTTCCAATGCGCATATGAAAGTTGTAAAGGGAAAGGCAGTTCCTGCCTATGGTTTTTCTTTAAAACTACAACACAAAGGCCATACAACAGCTAATTTTCCACTTGTCAACTTCCCGTTGTTCCCGTTTAACAACGCAACGTTATTCCTTAAGATTTTTAAAGCATTTAACCGTTTTTTTTATGGAAATATTGTGCAGAAAACAAGCAGTATGTTTTCCATCATTGTGGGGTTTCTGCGTACATTACCACAGATACTACATCCTTCATTCGTAAAAAATCTCATGGCATTTATAAAAAGGAGGAACGACTTTATCCTTTCATGGACCTATCATTCTATCGGGGTATACCGTTTAGGAAACCATCTCGTAAAGATCAGGCTTGTTCCCGATCCTGTCCAACCTGTACAAGATACGGATAATCCAAATGTGGCCATTGCAGAGCACATGGTTCAAAACGGCCAATTTACTGCCCGGTTATTTGTTCAGTATGCATATAACCTCAATGAACAGCCTGTAAATGAGCTTAACCGTGAGTGGCAAAACAGTGAATTTGTTCCCATAGGGTCCCTTATTTTTACATCTGTCCTACGCAAAAATGATCCCCAGCAGGAAATGTTATCTTTTAATCCTTTCGAAAATACAGAAGGCTTAAAACCTGTAGGAAAGATTCAGCAATTGCGTAAAAAGGCATACGAAGCTTCCTACAATGCCCGGAGCCACCCGCTTTAGATAAAAAGGTAAAAAGCCGTACTCCTGTAGGGGTACTACGGGATTATTTTTATTACTTTTATTTTTTATAATCTAAATCCCGTATTTATTTTCATGAGAGGCATTATCTCTATTGTTTTATTCTTCGTACTATCACATGCCGTTTCAGCTCAGCATGACTCTAAACAAGACCAAATTAAAAAATTAGAAGCTGCTTATCAGGGGCTTAAAGAAAATGGTGCATCTTCTGATGCCGTGATAACGGGCTTTAAGGAATTAAGCAATAAGGCTTCTGCAATAGGTTATTCTGAAGGAGTTCTGAAATACAACCTGCAGCTTATAAGCCATTATATAAAACGATCGGACTATACAGCGACACTGGCACTTGTAAAAGAGGTGGAGATTCTGGCAAAAAAACTTGAAGATTATAAAAACCTTTCCATATTGTACGGCAGACTAAGTGAAATCAGAAAAACTACCGGGCATTATGAAATATCCTTAAAGGATGCACAAAGGTCATTATATTATGCTCAAAAAATAACGGATCCCGACCTCAAGTATTTCCAGGTTGGCTTCGCCTCCATGCAGCTTGTAACCTCCTATGAAGGTTCAAATGAGGATTCTGTATTGTTTTATGCCAAGAATGCACTGCACCATCTTGAAATGATGCATACAAAGGACGAATCGCAATACAGGAAAAAGCAAAGCAGCATTTTGTTTGCCAATATGTACCTGGGCAATTTCTATACATCGGTATTGGTTCCCCCACGTCTTGATCTTGCAGAATCGTATTACATGAAGGCTTATGAATTCAGAAAAAAAGATCCTGAAGTTTTTAAGATTTACGATCTTTCTCTTCTTACGGCACTCGCTACCTTCTATATAGAAAAAGGGGAATATGAAAAAGCTATTGAATTATCGCATGAAGCACTGGCTATTGAAAAAAGGGAAAAAAAACCCGACGACCGCATCCTGAGTTTTATGAACCTGGCGAATGCTTATGAAAAACTCAAGAAGACCGATCTTCAGCTTTACTATACAAACGAATACAACAGGCTAAGTGACAGTTTAAATGAGTTGGAGAAAAAGACACATGAACAGCTCGTTAAGCAGACCGTTAACGAGGAGAATACTAAATACCAAACGAAGCATACATACCTTGTTACAGGTTTTTATATACTGATCACAGTTACGTTTCTCCTGACAGTTTTTATTGTAGTTTTCAGATATAAAAGAAAATCCGGTCTTTTAAAAACGAGATCAGATGCTAAAACGGCTACACCTGGTAAGGCATCCTTTACGGAAACCAAAAGGAAGGCTTTAGCCCCATCTTCAGTACCCGATAAAACGCAACAAAAGCTGTTGAAAAAGCTCAATCATTTTGAAGCATCGGAAAAATACCTGAAAAGTGACGTAAACCTTACCTGGCTGTCCAACCATTTAGATACAAATCCAAAATATCTTTCAGAAGTCATCAACAGTTATAAAGGCCGTAATTTCAATAATTACTTAAATTCACTACGCATCGGATATATCGTTTTAAAACTGCAGAACGATCCTTCCTATCGTGAATACAAGATAAGTTATCTTGCCAAAGAATGCGGCTATGCTTCCGCACAGGTATTTTTTACCGCTTTTAAAAAAGAAACGGGACTACCGCCTTCTGTTTTCATCGAAAACCTTTCAAAAGACCAGGTATAGATTTGCATGGTTTTTGCTTCATACAAAGGAACTTAACCTAATCCTGAACACGCAACCATGAATATAAAGAATGTTACAACAGCAACGGCCGCCATCGTTCTTTTAACGACTGCCTGCCAACCGAAATCCAAAACAGCTGAAACGGAAGAAAATAAAGTTGTAGAAGCAGCTCCAGAAAAGGCGGAACAACATGACCTGGAATTTGAACGGGTTAAGAAGGTAGGTGTTAAGGATACGCTTACGTTTACGCTGCATAAAAGCGACAGCGTAATGATGAAGCTGCTTCTTCCTCCTGGAAAAACCGGAAATATCCGTATTAACCAGCTTATAGCTCCGAATGGTGGTATGGACGGGCCTTTTGGAAGCGATTATTCAGACAGCCTTAAAATTCCTGGAACCTATAAAGTCATTATTGCGGAAAGCCTCATGCAGGAAAATCCTTATGAAGGACCTTATAAGGTTCAGATAATGATCGGAGGTACGCACTAATCTCATGTGCCACAATTCACCTTTTAATGACTTTCCTGATTTTACTGTTACGGAACAGGATATCTATGCCTATCTTTAAAAAATGTCTCAATTCCGTCAAATAAATTTCATCGTTAAGGAATAACATCTATATTGCGCAGAATTCCACCGCCTTTTTACAGTTGTTGTGCAGCAGGTTGGAGGTACCCCATAAAAAACACTCAATAATGAAACTGGAACAATTAACCTTTACGCGATTCATAGCCGCAATGGCCATCGTCGTGTTCCACTTCGGCTCCGGATCCTATCCCTTCCATAGTCCTGATATACAATTTATCGTGCAAAATGCTTTTTTAGGAGTCGGGTACTTCTTTATCCTTTCCGGATTCATCATGATGATAGCCTACGGTTCAAATGAAAAAATAGATGCCAAGATCTTTTTAAGGAACCGTTTGGCAAGGATCTATCCCCTGCTTTTCCTTTCCGTGGTACTTTTATTTCTGCATACTTATATTTTTGATCCTGCCTTTCGTTTCGGCATCATAAAGGATGCCGTGTTGAATTTATCGCTGTTGCAGGCATGGATACCCTCCAGAGCCTTACTGTTCAACGGACCAGTGTGGTCGCTTTCCGTTGAGTTCTTTTTCTACCTCATTTTTCCCTTTTTGTACAACAGGTTCTTTTCACGTAAAAGCTTATCGTTTGCAGTTACAGCAATCGTGTTGTTCTGGACCGTATTCCAGGTTGTATTCTATTTCCTTGTGAATTCCCCTTTTAATGAAGGGTATCCTTCTCCCAGCCATGCTTTCCTGTTTTATTCCCCGATTATGCATCTCAGCGCATTTCTTGCAGGGAATCTCGGCGGGTTATTTTTTATTAAGAAACTGTCAGGTAGGACAAGGAACTACGACCTCGCCATTATAGCTTGTGTAGCAGTGCTGCTGCTGCTTTTAAAACATCCTTTCGGTATGAATTACCACAATGGATTACTGGCATTGCTCATTGTTCCGTTCCTCTTCTTCATGTCTCTGAACAACGGGCTTATCACCCGTTTATTCAACAAACGTATTTTCGTATTTTTAGGAGAAATAAGCTTTGGTATCTACATCTTACAGATTCCGGTTTTCAGGCTTACGGTCTCTGTTGTAAGAGACTTTAACCTAACACATGATCCTCAAATGCTTTTTTATATATCTTCCGTGGTATTGGTGCTTTTCTCTGCTTTGAGTTACAGCTTTTTTGAAACACCGCTGCGTAATAAAATAAAAAGGCTCGGCTGAACTTTTACTAAGGACTCCATGTTCCTTAAAAAATACGGGAGCTGTACCTGCTCCCGTAAAATAAATTCTGTTTAAACAATTACTGCTTATTTGCTGTAACATTTAGATCTATATCGATTTCCTGAGAAATCATCCAGTCTTTAGGATCTCCTTCGGCTCCATAGCTAAGTCCCCAGTCCTGACGGTTTATGGTAAATTTCGATTGCAGTGTGATATCCGTACCGGAAACAGTTACCTTCGCAGGAAAAGCTACGTTTACAGCTTTATCCTTAAGCGTCAGGTTTCCGCTGATAACGAAATTAGCTCCTGCTATAGCGCTTTGATCTGCTTTGGCATCAAACGGGGTCACTTTGGTAATTTCAAATTTAGCGGTAGGATACTTCTGCGTATCGAAGAAATCCGCACTTTTTAAATGAGTATCCAGGTCAACAGAAGTTTTTCCGCCTGAAGTAGCCGGATCTACCGAGCTTTTCTCCGTTTGTAGGGAATTCATATCCATTACCAGCGATCCGCCTGTAATGACTCCGTTTTCTGCTGCCAGGGTTCCTTCACTTCTGACCGAACCGATTCTCGGGTTAAGACCTCCTTTGTGGTAACCGGTCCATTTTATCTGGCTGGTTTCCGTATTTACTTTATAAGTTGCTCCTTGTTCCGCTGCAACTTCCTGAGGTGCAGTAGTAGTAGATTTGTCACTTGCCGAACGCTGGCAGGAAGCTAAAGAAGCGACTGCCGCAACAGCCAGAATACATACTTTTTTCATAATGTTAACTATTAGGATGTTTATTATATAAAGATACAAATCTAAAGCAGATGAATTGCACAATTGTCATCAATTTCCTTTTGGAAACTAATTTCCTGCAGGAAACTATGATCTTCGTCGTATCTTTACACAAACCTTACAGATTAAAATGAAGAAACAGGCCGTAATAAACAACAGCATACCATGTAAAACAAGAATCTCTGCCATTAAGGATGCCATGGAACTGCTTACAGGGAAATGGAAGTTCCATATACTGGGAACGCTTATAGAGGGTGACAAGCTGCGGTTCATGGAGCTGTTACGGGAAGTAGACGGCATCGGTACCAAGATGTTGTCTAAAGAACTGCAGGACCTTGAAATGAACCATTTGGTAAAACGTACAGTCCTTAAGACCAAACCTGTAACGGTAGAATATGAAATAACCGAATTCGGAAAAACGCTGAGCCCTATTTTTGATGAAATCGCGAACTGGGGTATAGCCTACCGGAATGCGCTGCACCGTAAAACAGGGACATAATAATCCCGGCATTGTCATAAGCTAAACAATTACCCCATCATTTTATTGTTTAATCCTACAAAACCTTACCTTTAAACAGATAAGGCAAAATACCGTATCACAGCCGTTATGCATCACGACAGTTCGCATCATAAGTCATTATCCGACATTCACGAAAGCGTGGACGTCAGCGGGAAAAAAACGAAATTTCAGAAGATGCTCAGTTTCTTCGGACCTGCCTACCTCATAAGCGTTGGGTATATGGATCCCGGAAACTGGGCAACAGACCTTGCTGGCGGCAGCCAGTTCGGTTACACGCTCATCTGGGTGTTGCTTATGAGCAACATCATGGCGTTGCTGCTTCAGAATCTTTGCGCGCGCCTGGGTATCGTAAGGGGAAAGGACCTTGCGCAATGCAACCGCGAAACCTACCCGAAAAAGATGAATTTTGTACTCTACGTACTGGCCGAAATTGCCATTGCAGCCTGTGACCTTGCAGAAGTACTGGGTATGGCAATAGGGCTCAACCTTTTATTTGGTATTGATCTGCTGTGGGGAGTACTCATCAGTTTTGCCGATACTTTTTTACTGCTATACCTTCAAAGGCTCGGCATGCGGAAGATGGAACTTTTCATCATAGGGCTCATCTCCATGATCGGTATGTGCTTTATGGTGGAGATGTTCCTGGCGCAACCTGATTTTGCAGAAGTTGCCACCGGCTTTATACCGAGTATCCCAAACAGTGCCGCGCTTTACATTGCCATCGGTATTATCGGTGCCACGGTGATGCCGCATAACCTTTACCTGCATTCGGCCCTGGTGCAAACCCGCAAAATCGACCGTGACGAACCATCTATCCGCAAATCGTTGAAGTATAACTTCTGGGACAGCGCCATTGCACTGAACCTGGCATTTCTTGTGAATGCCGCCATCCTTATACTGGCCGCGTCCGTTTTTCATAAAAACGGCATGCATGATGTGGCCGAACTTGAAGATGCGTACCACCTCCTGGGCAACCTCCTGGGAACAGAATGGGCTCCAAAATTATTTGCCGTGGCCCTAATTCTTGCGGGACAGAGTTCAACCGTAACAGGAACGCTCGCCGGGCAAATCGTGATGGAAGGCTACCTGCGCCTTCGTATAAGCCCTACCCTGCGCAGAATCATAACGCGATTGCTTGCCATCATACCTGCCGTACTCGTCATCCTTATTTCAGGTGAAGGCCGTGTAGGGCAATTGCTCATCTTCAGCCAGGTGATATTAAGCATGCAGCTCGCATTTGCCGTAATACCCCTTATCCATTTTGTTAGCGACCGTTCCAAAATGGGTGTCTTTACCATCAATACGGCTACCAAAACTTTTGCATGGCTTATTGCCGCCGTCATAGCGGTACTCAACTTTAAACTGGTTTACGACGAAGTTTCAGAATGGATAGCGGCAGCTCAAAACATCTGGGTAACGGCCCTTTTGACCTTAGGCGCCTTCGGACTGCTTTTGTTACTTGTGATGACGGTACTTTATCCCATACTTCACAAATCAAGAAGTACAGAACTTGAAGTACATCCCCCGTTCGAAGTCCTGCATTTTGAAGAGCGCAGCGTGTTTAAGAAGATTGTCATAGCTTTGGATTATTCCGCATCAGATCAGAAAGCCATTCAGTATGCCCTGCAGCTTTCCCAGCATGATACAGCCTTTGTAGTGGTACATATAGTAGAAAGCGCTTCCGTTAAATATACCGGTACTTCAGCAGATGATTTTGAAACACGGCAAGACCTGGGCCGTTTGCAGCTTTATGCGGATTTCCTTATGTCCAAAGGGCATCAAACCGAATATGAACTAGGTTATAACAACAGGGTGCGCAGTATTGCCGGAATCTGTGAAAAATATGAAGCCGACCTGCTTATCGTAGGAAGCCACGGGCATACAGGAATAAAGGACTTTATATTTGGAGAAACCGTAAATAAGCTACGGCATGCCGTAAAAATCCCCGTATTTATTGCACAGTAGGAAGCTCAAAATAAAAATGCAGGGTTTCCCCTGCATTTAAAGATTAGTCCCTATCTAATCTCACCCATAAATAAACAACCGGTATTACCCAGCTCTTGGTCAAATATAGGACAGATTTTTATTAAAATGAGGATTAGTCATGGTTTACGCAAGTAAATGCATGAATCATGCAAGTATTAACTGTAAATTAATGAAAACGGGTAGAAAAACCATTTCAAAACCCTGAAAATGGTTTCATGGGCCATCTTCAAATAAAGCACGTCTTTTTTTTGAAAATGTTTAAATCAATGTTAAATCAAACAAGTCCGAAATCTTCCTTATTTTAGCAGCTCAAGGAAAAACTTTAAATACCTTTCCGCTTTATCCAGCTAAAAACTTATGAAACACTTCTTGTTTAAACTTCCGGTATTTCTATGCATACTCCTGCTTTCGGGGAATAGTGCTTACAGCCAGGTAAATTACCACAACGACTTTATCGGATTCTGGACGGACATCAGGGACCATTATGCCTATCTGGAACAACAGAACATTGATTGGGATAAAGTAAAGGAACTATATGAACCGCAGTCGTTTAAAACAGCAAACCGGAACGAATTCATCGAGCTCCTGGAAGCCCTTATAAATGAACTTTACAACGGACATTCTTCCTTAAATACCAACCTGGTAACATCAAACCGCCTGGTACCTTCAGGTTCGGATCTGTATGTAGAAAGAACAGGGAACAGCTACTTTATAAAGGATATACGAAAAGGATTCGGAGCCGACGCCGCTGGTTTGAAAATCGGTACCGAGGTCGTGCGTTTCAACGGTATGCCTATAGAACAGCAGCTGGAGAAGTTCCTGCCGAAGTTCTCAAAGGCTCCCAATGAAAAAATGCTTCAATATGCCCTCAATATGCTTTTTGCAGGTACTCATAATACACCAAGGGAACTAACAGTTCTGGAAAACGGTGTTGAAAAAAGCTATCATCCGGTAAATTACGCAAACAGCCCCGAGCTGTTGTTCTCCAAGATAACGAACAGTACCACGGCTTATATAAAGATCAACAATTCACTGGGGAATAATGAGCTTATTTCTGAATTTGACAAAGTTCTGGACAGCCTTATGCCTTACCGCAACCTTATCATCGACCTCACGGAAACCCCTTCCGGAGGAAACTCCACAGTGGCGAGGGCTATTATGGGCAGGTTTGTAGGCAAACCCATGCCCTACCAGGTTCACGAGTTCGACGAAAAAGACTATGAAACCAAAAGGCACTGGGTTGAATACGTTATTCCCAGAAAAAAGCGTTATAAAGGAAAGGTGTATGTTTTGGTTGGAAGATGGACAGGAAGTATGGGTGAAGGAATCGCCATAGGTTTTGATGCCATGAAAAGGGCCAGTATCATCGGAACTCCCATGGCCGGACTCCTTGGTGCCATTTCGAACTTTAAACTTGAAGAAACAGGGATAGGCTTCCAGTTTCCCGTTGAGCGGCTTTACCATGTGAACGGTACACCACGTGAAGCTTTTGTTCCGGGAGTTCTTACACGACACGTTGAAGAAACCATTCAGAAAGCCCGCAATATCAGGTAACAGGATTAAAGTATGTAATATGAATCCGGATCAGGCGCTGCAGGCTTTTCCGCAACATCCCCCAGCTGCTGCCTTAAAACAAATTCAATGTTCTGGCTTATATTGGTCATGGGGGTATCTAACGGCTGGTTTTCAAACGGATCCTGCAGCAGGATTGCCGTACGCTCAATAGAAATAAAGATGATGGGGATCCCTGCTGTAAGCATCGCCTTGACCAAAGGAAAATTATCGTTGAGGCTGAACGGAAGAAGAAGAGTGAAAAGGTAAATAAGCAAATGGATCAGGGCGCCATACGAAGTGGGAAACACTGTATTTTTAATACGCTCACACTTGCCCATAGAGTCACAAAACCTGGACAGCGTATCATCAAGCTGTACCTGCCGGAATTCCGTGATTTTTCCTTTATCTGACAATCTTTTTAAATGCATGCCGTGCAGCAGTAAAAGGGCATTCGGTACGTTGGTGTCCTTAATTCCGTACCGGTTTATGTATTCCTGAACCCTATCCGAGAACGGAAGTTTGCGCAACGATTCGCTCAAAGCATAATTCCAGATGATCTGCCTTTCGGCAAAATCCCGTATGTCGTCATCGCTGTCGTATGGAAGAAACTCCTTTAGCTGCCTGATGAGCGTTCTGCTGTCGTTGACTATGGCGCCCCATACAATACGGGCCTCCCACCAGCGGTCGTAAGACTGCCCGGTACGAAAAGCCAGCAGCAACGATATGGCAGTTCCTACAATACCCACTAACCCTAAAGGAATCACAAGCTTTACAAAATAATGTTGTACGGCGATATACCCAATAACGGTACTGAATATGACAATGGCGATGAGATCAGATTTTATCGCTTTGATAAAATCCCAGACAGACAACCTTCCTTTTAAAATCATTTCTTAAAACATTATGTAACAATGCATTACTTCAAATGGTTCCGCATTCCACGCAGACGAATGGAAAGGACGATCTGTATGATTCCCAGCATCAGAAACGAAATTGCCGTATACAGTACAATGGTGAGTCCCCCGAACGCCGGGTTCGCAATCATCATACAGGCAAAAAGGAAACCGATGACAGCTGAAAACAAAACCCATCCCCAGCCTGCTATACCGGCCTTTTTAATGCTGAAAGCGTGAAAAGTGCTAAGTACAGACCTTATCAATATGACCGATCCTACAAAAACAGGCAATATCGTAACGGTAAGTACAGGATAGGAAATGAGAAAAATCCCGAATACGATCTGCATAATACCGCCAAAAAGAGCCCACCCCCAGCCTTCATCGTATTTCCGGCTGCTTACGGCATAAACTGTTTCAAAAATACCTGATACCAAAAAAGCCGAGGCAAATAACACGGAAAGGGTCACATAGGATGCAAGGGGCTGCCTTATTATATAAACGGCCAATAAAATGAATAAAATACCTGAAAGTAAAAGCAACCACCAGTTTTTTAACTTCTGTTGTAAGTAATCCTTAGCCATAATCTTATTTTTTTAGTAAAACTACATTAAAAATAATAAAAATAAACTATATCGAAAAGCGAACGTATTAAAAAAACTATTTTTTTTTAACACTATTACGCTCAAATAACAACATTTAATATTAAAACACCATCAGATGTTACTGACACACTAAAAAGGCGTATGATGCTTAAACTCCCAGAGCCGGATTTGCTACGGTGATGCGCTTATCCGTTTTTCCGGTCTGTTCCCCCCACTGCGCAATGGCATGGAGTAAGGGAATGAGCGTCTTTCCGAATTCTGTTAGCTCATAATCAACCTTTAGCGGTGGTTTTTGGGTATATACGGTACGTTTAACCAATCCATCCTGTTCCAGCTCCTTGAGCTGTAAACTCAACGTACGTTCCGTTATAAGCGGGCATTGCCTGCGCAATTCGCTGTAACGTTTTTTTTCGATCAAATGAATAATGATCACCGCTTTCCATTTTCCCCCTATATACTTCATTGTCAAACTGGTATTGCACGGAAAGTGCTTGTTGTCTATACGATACATCTGTTACTATACTATTTAGCCGTTATTGCAAAGATAACATACTATATATATTTTTGCAACACTAAAAAGTATAGTATAATTTAAAAAGTGGAAATATGAATTTTTTAGACCTTGCAAACAACAGGTACACGACCAAAAACTACAATGCAGATAAAGAAATTCCAACCGGGGTTATTGAGGAACTCAAGGAAATATTGCGGCTGAGTCCCTCTTCCATCAACGGCCAGCCATGGAAGTTCTTTTTTGTTTCTGATGAAACGGTCAAAAAACAGCTTGCGGATGCTTCTTACTGGAACGCGCAGAAAATAAAGGATGCAAACTGCCTTGTAGTGTTTACGGCGCTCGACAATATAGAACAGTTTGAAAAACAGATCAATGAACATCTTCCTGCGGGATCCGTAAACTATTACAATACGTTTCTGAAACCCCTCGGAGAACAGAACATCCGCTCCTGGATGCAGCAGCAGGTTTACCTTTCACTCGGTTTTTTTCTCGCCGCCTGTGCCAGCATGAGAATCGACAGTACTCCGATGGAAGGTATACAGAATGACGTATATGACCGTATATTGGAGCTAAAAAACCATAAAACCTTATTTGCTGTGGCTTTAGGGTACCGCAATTCTGAAGATGCCAACCAGCCTTCGTTGAACCGTAAATCGCGCCTTCCCCTGAACCAGGTTATCGCATCCATCTGACCTTGTACAGGCATGGCGAAAGCCGAATTGCCTGCTTCATCTTAAATAACCGGGGAACTCCTGTTAAGAAAAATCCCCGGTTGTCAGATAAATACGGCTATTGTTACAATCGGAGCTTTTCAGGGCTGTTTTTTTCGTGATAAAGCGGGGGCCTTTAGCAGCTTTGCAAAACCTCCTTCTTTATCATATCCCACTTTGAGTTTCGCTTTTTTACCGTGTGCAAAACCCGAAGCTTCATTAAAATCGGTGTTGACCTTTATAAAGGTGAAATGGTTATCACCATTGTTTTCAGCTACCTGCTGTTCCATCCATTCCACATCCCGGTAACCCAATCTTCCGCCAAGGAACTTAGCCCAGTACTGTACAATTACATATCTGGTTTTAGGAAGCTGCCCCATATCGTACCTCCCGTTATTCAGATCCCTAACATCCTTCAACAGGTTGTGCAGCGTAAGGGAATCGTTCTTACAAGATTTAAATACCTGCTGTTCCTTTTCCAGTAAGGCAGCGAACTGTTTTCCCAAGCATCTTTCACTTCCTTCGTAGCATACCAGGTCCCCGGCTTAGTCAAACACATAATATCCTTCACTGAGCCCTTTGAACAACTGCTCCTGCAAAGGCTGTAAAGTATCGTATACGAGGTAGTACTGGTTATCCGTATTGAATTTACCTTTAGATAAAAAGGACCGCAACGTTTCATTGTTTTCAACCCTGGGCGTTTTAAAGTAGTAGTTCACAAGTACGTTATTGCACGAAGTCAACAGAATCAGCCCCGCAAAAAGCAGGCCCCTGAACAGGTTCATTTTTTTCATAATAAATGGTTTTATCGGTTAACGGTAATATGTTTGAACAGGAATTTGAAAACACCTTCCGCCTTCAGAACATATCGGAAGTCAAGATAACCAACAAAAACATCATGCTGTTTTCTTTTGTCAAAAAATAACATAATTTTACCTAAAACCACATGAATGATGCTTGAAGTTGATTTTTCAGAGTTTCCGGAACTCGAAACAGAAAGACTGGAACTAAGACGTACCCGTATAAACGACGTTAACGAACTCTTTGCGCTGCGTTCCGATCCTGCTGTAATGCGGTACATTCCGCGGCCGCTTGCGGCAAAACCGGAAGAAGCAGCTGAACATATCCGCATGATGGATGAAAAAATTGGCTGTAATGAGCTTATCAACTGGGCCATCACCCTCAAAGGCGATTCCCGAATGATCGGCACCATTGGATATTACCATATAAAGCCTCAACATTACCGAGCGGAGATCGGCTATATGCTGCTTCCGGATTTTCACGGTAAAGGCTACGTTACCGAAGCCGTTAAAAAAGTCCTGGACTATGGTTTCGGGCATTTAAAACTGCATTCCGTTGAAGCCGTCATTGATCCCGACAATACCGCCTCGGCTTCCGTATTGGAAAAATGTGGTTTTAAAAAGGAAGCACATTTTAAGGAAAATGAATTTTATAACGGAAAGTTCCTCGATACGGTTGTGTATTCCAGATTCGGTACCCCATAAAAGGTGCAGGGAAATACCTGTACCTTCATCTTTTGACTACCCGAGCTGCTGCAGATTGAACACCGTACCTGCCGGATCCGTAATCCAATGCATGTTTGGAGGAAGTTCTTCAATTTCGTCACAGGTCTTCACGCCTTTTGACAGCAAATAAGAAGCTGCCTCTTCTACATGAGGAACTTTAAGCTGAAGCCAGGTTTCTGAATGCGTGCAGTTCTCCACACAATCCAGCCATATAATGTTGTGGCCGAAACGTACTTCATGTGTTCTGGAAACAGTCGGATGGTTTATCGCTCTTTCTTCTACATCCAGCTTCAGTACCTCTTTATAAAAGGCAACCGTTTCTTCGTAATTCCTTTTTGGAATCTTTATCGCAATGTTGATTCCTGCTTCAAATTTCGGATTCATAATTCTTATTTTTTATTTATACGAACTAATTGAATTTCCTGCAATAAATACTTGCCCTATGTCAAGAACCCGGCTTTACACCTAAAAGATGTTTGACTTTGAATTTTCTTTCTCATTACTGATGATCCGGCCCGTCCCTAATTTACAGGTGCAAAAATATAGCCTCCCTGCATTCATACATACAGCAATGCTATAAAAATCAGGCATGAACACCTTCATAATTTACGTGACAAAAGACATAAAGAAACATGTGGATAGAACCTTGTTTGTATGGTGGTCTTTAAAGGAAGCAGGTCTATTTACCCGTGAAAAGTTCCAAACCGTATCTTTAATTATTTGGCACATTGCCAACGTCTTTTGTTTTATTTATATATTTAAAATAACATAAAGCATATATTTGTATTATAATTATAATTTTAATAATATGCAATGGAACCTTGAATGGCTCAGAACTTTTAAAGCCATATACGAAACAGGCACGCTGTCGGCTGCCGCACAGGAACTGTTTATTTCACAGCCCGGAGTAAGCCTGCATTTGAATTCTTTGGAATCTTATGTGGGATACAAGCTGTTTGACCGTTCCCCGAGAAAAATGGTCCCTACCGAAAAAGGGAAAAACCTTTACAACTTCGTTTTGCAACCGTTGCAGAAACTGTCGGAAGCAGAACAGCATTTTCATCGCCGTTCCCGGTCTGAAAGGGCTACGATCAGTCTGGGGATGTGTTTTGAAACGTTTCAATATACGCTGGAAGAGCATATTGCGAACCTGCCGTTCAACCTCATTATCAAATTCGGTCTTTATCCTCAGATGCTGGCAGATCTTGACAGCGGGCTTCTGGACATGATCGTGACCCCGCAGAAAGGAGTTCAACAGAACCTTTCGTACGATGCCTTTTCAAAGGAACGTATCGTCCTTATTGCAGGAAGTAACACGAATACTTCCGAAATCATGCATTTGCTTAAAAATCCTGACAGGGCGGCACTCAAAGAATACCTGAAGCAACAGCTATGGTACAGTACTGCCGGCGATATGGAACATCTTAAAAACTTCTGGTCTAAAAATTTCAATGAGCATCCCGATTTCAGCCCGAACTACATCGTGCCCAACATCAGTTCCATCATCCGGTGCCTTAGCGGTAATGAAGGATTTTCGATAGTACCCGACTTCCTGTGCCGTGAAGAAATCAATTCGGGAAAAATAAAGCTCGTATGGCAGGGTGATACGCCCCTGGAAAATACACTTTATTTCGGAACAAGGAAGAACACTATGTATCAAAACGAGCTGGATCAACTCAAAAAATTATTCATGGAAAAATGGGACAGAGAAATACTTACTGCCTGACACCGCTTCCCCATTGAGCATAACCTATAAGAATTGCTTTTCACAATACGGGTGCATGGATGGTAAAAGCAACCCTAAAAGTCAGAAATCTTATAGTGGTTTAGGCCGCAATCACTTCGTTAATTCTGGATAAAGACGTTTCCAATGGACTGCACGACTCAGACACTTACACGTGAAGGCGCTGCCCCCATTTCCCCTTCCCGGCGTACCTGAAGTGTAAAAGTATAGGTACCCGGTGCCAGATCCTCACTAGCATAGGCAATTGGAAAAGTAAAGCGTACCCCAGCAGAAGCCGCATTATGAGTCGTAGCCCATGAACTCATCATAATGGAGGAATAGGTGGTGTTCGATTGTCCCGTCTGAACCAGCTGGAACCGGAAGGATCCCGTAGCTGCATTGTTCACCGTAACATCTCCCCAACCTATAAAGTTCAGCAATAAGCGCGTTAAATTGGCGTCCGTTGGTACGATTACCTTAATGCTGCAGTTGTTGATCGTTGTAAACGCCGTACCACCCGCAATGTCCTGCCGTGTATTGATGAATCTGTTAAGATTCTTAATAGTCAAGTTCCCAGTTACGCTGCGAACTGATGTCTACGATGTTGATGTCCAGGTTACATAAAATACGTGGTAGCCGTGTAAATCATTTTATGTACAGAAAGTACCTACGCTGGTACTACAACATCAGATAAAGGAGCTAAAGACCTAAAAAGTAACTTTTTATTATTTATATCTTAATATTGAATATATTTATTAAAAAAACGGTATCCTTTATTGTCATTTACTAAAAAATCAACCTTATGAAAAACGTCTTCTTTATTACATTCATGCTGTTCCTCACAGCCGTAAAAGCTCAGAACAATTTAGGATTTGAATCATGGAACCCTAACATTACGTTCATTCCAGCTTCTAAAGACATGGTATTACCTGAATGCCATCCCTATATCCTGGATAAAGGAGAAATAATTCAGGCACCAGGCAGTACATCTGATGATATGCTTCTGAATGACTGGTCTGCCATACCTCACGGTATCCTTCGTACCGCAGACTCATACAGCGGAAAGTATGCCGCTGTAATCAGTATGTGGTATTTTGGAGGAAAAGGAATTTTAGCCTATGGAAAAAGTCCCTATGTTTACACAAAGATCCCAAAAGTACAGTTCAGCGGTAAATTATACGGTATTTCGGGTCACTACAAATACATCCGTGATTCCATTGTTGCAATGGATGTCGTGAACAAGACCGCCTTACTGAACATTGCAACCTACCAAACAGATGCATCGGGAATCTTAACGGAAATAAGCCGGGATTCCCTTATATTTGACCTCTCAGACACCTACCGCCCTTTCCTTTTACCGGTTACTTATCCCCATTCAGGTATGGTAGCCGATTCGGTAAGTATATGGTTCGAATCTAAAAGCTACGGTGGCGCTACTTCTTGCGAACGGTCCCACTTCCTGTATCTCGATGATCTGGAATTTCATTTTACCCCGTTGGACTTAAAGGAGGATACTTTTAAATTGAAATTGAAAGTATATCCCAACCCTGCAACTGATGTAATCAATCTGGAGTATGAGAACGATGTAAACATAAAGCGTATACAGCTTACGGACACAGCAGGAAAAACCATCAGGCTTTTCAACGTCCATTCCAAAGTATTAGATGTACAAAACGTGACTAGCGGCACCTATTTTTTAAACATACGTACAACACGGGGCAATTTAAGCAGGAAAATTATAATAAGGTAAAAATCCTGTAACTGTTTCTTTTGTAATTGCCGTATACAAATGGCATATTTCTTATCTTTGAAAGTCAAAAAAAACAGAAAGATGAATAAAAGATCCGTATTAATTATAATAGGTATGCTCCTATGCATCATCGTTTTCTTAGCCTGGAAACTGTGTGAAAAACCGAAAAACACTAGTGCACCTGCGGCACCTTCGGTGTTTGCGTTATCGGTAATCGATACGTTGAATTCAAAGGAACTTGGTGAAAAACGCATCATCAACGTATACCTGCCACAGGGATACAGTGAGGAAACAGCGCAAAAATATCCTGTTGTGTATGTTCTGGACGGCGGTGTTGAAGAGGATTTCGTACATATTACAGGACTTGTACGTTACAACAACCAACCGTGGATTGACCGTTTTCCGAAATCTATCGTCGTTGGAATTGAAAATACGAACCGCAGGAGGGATTTCTCTTTTCCCGTTGAAAACCTGGATTTCGTTGAACGCATGGGCTTTAAGAAGGAGCAGTTTGCCCAATACGGCGGATCTGCCAAATACATAGCCTTTTTGGCAAAGGAGCTGCAGCCCTTTATCGATAAAAAATACCGCGCCAGTTCGGAGCGTACCGTTATAGGGGAATCATTTGCAGGACTTTTGGCAACCGAAATCCTACTTAGGCACCGATCATTGTTCAACAACTACATCATCATGAGCCCGAGCCTGTGGTGGGGTAGCGAATCACTACTGCATGAAGCCCCTTCCTTATTGAAAAAGGAAACAGGTAAAGAGACGAAAGTATACATCGGGGCCTGCCAGAAGGAAGAAGATGCCATCATGTACGAAGATGCCGTGGCACTTAGCCGTATATTAGCACAAAACGGCGGCAATAAACTAAAGGTGTATTATGATTATTTACCGGATGAAGTACATGCCACCATTATGCACCAGGGTGTATACAATGCTTTTAAACTTATGTATCCAAAAACGGCATCATTAAAATAACGCTGCCCTGTATATCTTAAACTATGGAAAAAACAGTACAGCTCAAAAACGGTAAATACGTAACCATCCGTCCGGCACAGCTAACGGATGCTGAAAATTTAAGGGAAACCGTCAAAAAATACCTCGACGAAAGTACTTATATACCGAAGTCTTCCGACGAATTTAAACTCAGTGTTGCGGAAGAACAATCATGGATCCGTTCCTTTAACGAAAAGGAAAATTCCCTGTTGCTCGTCGCCGTATCGGAAGGATGCATCGTAGGAAATATCGATGTAACGGGTCATACGCGGCATGCCATGATGCATACGGCAGTTATCGGTATGGGCATGTTGAGCGAATGGCGCAACCTTGGGCTGGGGACCGCACTCATGCAGCAGGCCATAAACTGGGCCTGTAACAGCGCCATCCTCGAAATGCTGTGGTTGGAGGTTTATACGGAAAACGAAGCCGGTATCGCCCTTTATAAAAATTCGGGATTTGAAGAATGCGGTATCGTAAAGGATTTTTTTAAGAACGATGGCCGGTATTTTGATAAACTCACAATGAGGATGTCGGTACTAAGTCCAGAAGTTAGGTGAAGGAGGTATTTCCCGTTTTTCACCGTAGAACAGCATAGACTTTCCGTAATGAAACTCATCAATATTCCCTGCGGTCCAACTTCAGATTGGTTACCACCAATCTGAAATTTCCTCTTACAAGACCATGTTCTGATTTCGGACTTATGTTTTTATTAACGCATCCTCTTTTTCAATGGCTGATGTTGCAGTACTGCCAGCTAAAAGACTCCGTATCATTCTTTTCTATCAAAATATTCTTTCTGAAATTAGATCTAAACCACTCATATCTTCCAAATATCCCAGCTTTTAAGACATAAAGCATATTAATTACAATAAAAATCATCATCATTAATATTTATTTTCTTATTTTTATGTATTGCAACCAAAAAAAACCAAAAAATTATGAAAAAAAAGACTCTTTTGATGATTACTGCCTTTGTAGTATTTAACTTTACAAATGCACAAAATCTGTATTTCGGAAACTTTGACAGCTATACGGTAGGTAATTTGAGTAATGATCCGTCGGGACAAATGCCCGGTCAGGGGAACTGGTATACCAAGATATTGTCGCCCGATATGCAAGTACGTGTGGTACAGGAGCCAGGAAGAGGAAATATATTGGGACTCGGATGGCTCAACGGACAAAAAGTCCCTCCGGTTTCTAATGACATACGGTGCACAGGATTTTCTTCCTTATGGAGTAATCGTACAGTGGGAAATAATATCTTCAAACTGGAATTTGATTTTTTTATAGACGATATCAGCCCGAATTCTGAATTTGGTTTTACCATGCATGTATCAGGACCTAATAATGCTATTTTAACCCAAACGATTATACAATTTAGTCAAAATGATCTGTTTATAAGTGGAGGACCTACGGCACTTGGAAAAAACACTCAGTACCCAACCGGAAAATGGGTAAGATTCGAACTTTACCTTGATTACGACACTTATAAAGCATACTATTATTTCCCGTCGTTGAATGCTTTGTTTACAGACAACTTTATGAACATTACAACACCTGCGCCCATCGCTGATATGATACGCATGGGATTCTACATTTCCAATACTACCTATGCGGGTGCGCTCATAAGGATGGATGACTTTAAAATTTCAGCCGTCTCAAAACTGCCTTTTTTAGATGTCAAAGACCCCATTTCTCAAAAATTCAATCTGTATCCGAATCCTGCCACGAATGTGGTGAACATTTCAGCCAATGAACTTATCCCGATAAAACAGGTTACGGTCTACGATGTTGCCGGAAACAAAGTACAATCCTTTGTTTTAAACAACGAAGCCGAAACACATCTGAATGTGGAACATCTGGCAAAAGGTTCATATATCCTGCATATTCAGACTTCGGAGGGAACAGCTGTTAAAAAACTTGTCATAAAATAAAAAAAGCAACCTGTACAGGTTGCTTTTCTCAGATACCGCCCCTCCTTTTGTTAGTCCGACTTCCTTTAATCTATCCTGTTCACTAAGAACACTATACTTAATACAACAACCGCACCAATCTATAAAATTTGAATCAGTAAATTTTTATTTACTATTCTAAAATCAATGTATTTATTACTTTTCAAATTATTACTTCTTTAATTTGTCTTTCTGATTTATAAGAATAAATTATATTATTTTTGAAACATAATTTATAACTCGAAAAAAACTATGAAGAAAATTTCTTGGATACTTTTATTTTTACTTAACAACATTACAACTTTTGCTCAATCTGAAAAATTTAATCTGGTTGGAGAATGGAAAGCCGAAGATTATGACGGCCATTCTACCGACTATATTTTTTTTGAAGATTTTTATTTTTCAATGCGTACAAACGGTTTTATTATAGACGGGAAAAACTTAAAGTTAAAAGCTGGTAAATATTCCGGTAAAATATCGGATCACAAATATGAACTTTCACGCAAAGGTGAATATATTGATTTTAGTTTCGTCTATTATATAGATAAACAAGAAATTGGCAGGACTATAGGTAGGTTTAAAATTATTAATGCTGATGAACTTCAGGTGATTTTTGACCTTAATAAAGACATCGCAGAATATGATTTTTCACAAGAGCGCATCAGCACCTTCAAAAGAATAAAAACAGATGATAAAGAGATTTGATTTCTATAGAAAAACTTATATTTAGGTTTTACTGCAATTTGTAGATTTTTATAATAAAATCGTATTAATAAAGTTATTTTTTAGATGATGTTTACAAAGTATTCATAATTTACTCTTTTAGAGTTTAACTTTCAACTTATAGAAAAAAGTCATAAATTAAGGGGATCAAACTTTTGTTATTATGTCTTTGTCTTACGCATACGGAACCTCGCTCCTGCCCCTGCTTGGGGAAACCATAGGAGAAAACCTTTTCCATACGGCCCGGCGCGTTCCCCACCACGAAGCGCTCGTTTCCGTACACCAGAACTACCGGGCTACTTATCGTGAGTTTTACCAGCAAACAACCGAAGCATCCAAGGCACTTATCAACCTCGGTGTTCAGCGTGGCGACCGTGTGGGGATCTGGTCAACAAACCGCTATGAATGGACGTTGCTTCAATACGCAACGGCACGCATCGGGGCCATCCTTGTGAACATCAACCCGGCCTACCGCACAAGCGAACTCATCTTCGTCATCAACCAGTGTGGGTTGTCGTACCTTTTTTCATCGCTGCGCTTTAAGTCGAGCGACTATAAACAGATGATCACGGATGCCCGCGAATTCTGCTCTTCACTCAAAACAGAAGTGTTCTTTGATGATAACTGGGACACTTTCCTGTCCGGAGCCCGTGAGGTATCAGATGAAGTACTGCAGCGTTACGAAAGCGAAGTAGAGTTCGACGATCCCGTAAACATACAGTATACCTCGGGAACCACGGGTTTTCCGAAAGGGGTTACGCTTTCGCACCACAACATACTCAACAACGGCTATTTTATCGGCGTACGACTCCGTTATTCCGAAAAAGACCGTGTATGTATCCCTGTTCCGTTCTACCACTGCTTCGGTATGGTCATCGGAAACCTGGCATGTACGGCTCACGGTGCCTGTATGATCATTCCCAATGACAGCTTTGACGCGGAACTTACACTACAGGCCGCAGCCCATGAAAAATGTACATCGCTTTACGGGGTCCCCACCATGTTCATTGCGGAACTGGCTTCCAAAAACATTGCTTTCTATGACTTCTCCAACCTGCGTACAGGTGTAATGGCGGGGTCAGTATGTCCGCCCGAAATTATGAAGCAGGTAGAGAACGTGCTTAACATCCGGGAAATGAGCATCTGTTACGGCATGACGGAAACTTCCCCTGTTTCCACACAAACGCTTATTGACACGCCATTTGAAAAACAGGTTTCTACGGTAGGTACCGTGCAGGACCATCTCGAAATAAAGATCGTGGATGAAAACGGAAGGGTGGTGCCGCGCGGGGAACACGGTGAACTGTGTACCCGTGGTTATTCGGTGATGCTCAGGTACTGGAACGACCCTGAGAATACGCGGAAGGTACTCGACGATGCCCGCTGGATGCACACCGGAGACCTCGCCGTAATGGATGACGAAGGATATGTAACCATTTCAGGACGTATAAAAGATCTCATCATCCGTGGCGGTGAAAACATTTCACCAAAGGAAATAGAAGATTTTCTTTATACCTATCCCAACATCCTCGATGTCCAGATCATTGGGGTTCCAAGTCCGAAATACGGAGAAGAGGTCATGGCATGGGTAAAGGTACGGGAAGGTTTTACACTTTCAGAACAGGAGCTGCTCGACTATTGTAAGGGACGCATCGCACATTACAAGATCCCGAAATACTGGAAGTTCGTGGACGACTTTCCTATGACCGTTTCGGGAAAAGTACGCAAGGTGGAAATGCGTGAAATTTCGGTGAAGGAACTCGGGCTTTAGCATTGCCTGTTCCGATGCAAACCATTCCAGGTGCTGTATGTTTTTAAAACATAAAAAATGCAGGAACGTTCCTGCATTTTCCAATTTGGTACAAGTACCAATTTCTCCATTTAGATATAGTAAAATGGGTAAAATAAATAATTCCTTTAGTCAAATTTAAGGTAAAATCCCATTCCTTTTTCTTTGAGGAATGATTTTGGCAACTAATGAAATGATTTACGCAATTGTTTTGGATGTGTCGTAAAATAAGAGGCCGTTCATCCGATGAACGGCCTTCATTTATATAGATGCAGCTATACAGCCTAACCTTTGGCCTTTAATACGAGGTTGTCGATATACACAGCCTGGTGAACACCGTTCAACAACACCTTAAACCCTAAATGAGCATCTTTCTTAAGCGTAAGGGTATATGTTTTTTTAGTCCCGTTAATCTCAGACGGTTTCGCTATGGAAACAACAGAAGCAGCATCTGAAGGGTTCCCGATGGAAAACAGTTCCAGTGTCGCATTTCCGCCATTATGGGAAATATCAAGGCTTAAATTATAGGTTCCGGCCTTAAGCTTCGGTGTGGAAAGCATCATTTTCTCACGTGGGTTCGTCATGGAATAAAACGTTACCTTTCCTTCACTTGCGTACAGCATGGCTTTTCCCGACTCTGCATTCCAGCATTTGTCGATGTCTTTCCAGCCGTCAAAGTTCTCATTTAACCCCGTTACGGTTTTGCATTGTGCATTTGCAGTTACGGCCCCCAGTGCCAGCAATCCGGATAATACTATTTTTTTCATATTGTTAATTTAGATTGAATAAAATTAACGTAAAAATAGTAAAAAAAAGATTGCTTCAACAGCTTTTCTTTCTCCATGTTGTTTTTTTCGTCCTACTCCTCCTTCACTTCGTTTGTTTAGCGCTATAAACGGTTCGGGACTGCCCTATTTTCCTATATCCTCATGTTTTACTCGGTGCGTATTAAAATAAGTTTTTCCGTTGCAATTCCCTCCTCTATTCCAACAAAGAAGCTCTTAAAACCGAATTTCATCAGCAGCTTTCTGGAAGCATCGTTTTCGGGGTCTATGATCCCTACGACATCCTTATCGGAATCAAGGTTATGGGCCAGCTTCAGCATGGCTTCACAAATACGGCTGCCGATGCCCTTTTGCCAGAACTGTTTCTGAATCAGGTACCCTATTTCAAATACTGAAGCATCTTTACGGTATTCCACGAGTTTGCAGTCTCCGATAAAGGCTTTCGTTTCAGCATCGTATACCTTGAAATACCCAAGTTTTGCCTCTTTATTGATTTCCAGTATGGAATCAAACTTTTTTTGAGCCTCCTCAGCCGTGAGCCCTTTTCCCGAGATATACCGCATAAGCTCATCGTCTTTTACAAGTTCCTTAAAAAGCAAAAAGTCTTCACTTGTGTATTTTTCAAATTTTAACCCATCGTACATTCCAACTTTTTTTATAAATTATTCTTCCCTATCGTAAGGTTCATACACAGCCCAAAAACATCTCCTTAGAAACGGTTTCCGGACCTCTTCATACGGTCACCACGGGGGTGCTATCTCATCTCTTTCTTCTAATTTACGTGCCCTGTCAGGATTTAATGAGGATAAATATGGATAAATATCCGGTGTTGTGGTATATCCTTCTTCCCAGATTTTCCAAAGCAGGTCGTCATACATTGCGTCCCGGTTATTCATTAAGGCATACCCAATGTAATAAACATGATGTCTCCTTAATTCTTCTGCCTCTATTTTATCAAACGGTACGTCTAAAAGCTCGACGGCTTTTGCATTTTTAAAGCCTGCGATTGCCTCATACAGTTCCATTAACGGCGTACTGTAATATGTGTTGTCAAATGCCGCATAAAGTTCCGTTTTCAAAAGGGAAAAGAACTCCTCATGAGGAAAATTCCGAATTGCCCTATAGGTAAAGACCGCTTCATTTGAAGCCGAAACGTGAAAGTTCTTGATTAACCGGATATCCCTTCTCTTTTTATATCTTGACAATAAAACTAACGCTTCCCCCTCTTTTTCTTTCAATACATGTTTACGGATCTCGAAATACTTTCCGGCTTCCGGCTTCATAGCGTCAATTCTGGTATTTTTTTTATTGAGGACGGACTGACGAACAGATAAACTGTCCAATTCTCTCATTTGTTTTGGTTCTGCAAATTTAAAGATGAAGTCTCTGACTTTTTCCTCCAAAAGAGAACAGCCAAAAAAGGTCCATACGGTAAGGGTGTCGTTAACGTGCTCTTTTAACAGAGGAAATAAGTCCATATCCTTATGTTTTTTCAGGGCCCAAAACGAATAACACCTTACCACTCCGTTGTAATGGTTCGTAAGTTCGACCAATTCGTTTACCGACGCATTATTTCTAAACCTTTCAAAATTTTCCCACTGTTTCGGTTTTTTGTTGCCGTAACCGACACTGCTAGACTCAACGCCCCCTCCTTCTATCAATTCTGAAACTATTTGTTTTGTTTGAGCTGATATTTTTGATCCCGAGCTGTTGCTTTGTCCAAATCCCAATACTGAACTTAAGCCTATCAGAATACAGAGTAATATTTTATTCATCTTCTTTATTTTGTTTGCTTTAAAAATCCGCTTCCTATCCGTGCCTGTTCTGCCATAAAACTGCAGCCATTTTGCCAATGAAAATATTATACCAAAAACCGTTTATTCAGCTTCCTGTTGTAAATTTTACAAATGCCTGCCCGTTCCATTTGCTTACACCACCCCTTCTGTAAGAAAAAAGAGTACCCTTTTTGTCCTGCAGCATGCTGCATACATCTCCGCCTAATTCCTTAACCTTTATGCCAAAGCTTCCGTTTTTTTGCCCGAAACCGTCTGTTCATCCGCATGTTGTTTCTGTTCATTAGTGCGTCCACAGCCTGCACAGCATATAGATAGTGCAATGAAGCTCATAAAAGGCTTATCCAGCCACTTCCTCATACCTGTCATTTACTTTTGATCGCTGTGTTTCTATATCCCTACATAAGAATACGCCAGGCTCAGCGTATTGTCTATGCATCACGTAACCCACTGTTGCTAAATTATAAAAACCGGAAAATAAATCCGTTGTCCCGGAGCTTTTTATTTAGCCTTTACTGAACTTCCGTAAAAAAATGGAATCCGGTTCGATTTTTATTCCTTTCAATCTCCGAAAATTTCAGAATAAAAAGTTTATTTTTAGCGCAGAACACATCTTATGAAAAAAATCATCCTATTTATACTATCAGTAGTTGCCTTTTCGTGTAACCAACCAACAGCTGTCAGCTACGAACGTATATACGAAAACGGAACCTGGGGTTTTGTCGACCATAAGCAGCAAACCATTATTCCTCTGGGTGTATACGACTATTTAAATACGCCCGACGACCATGGTATGATTCTGGCTACCTTAAAAGGTAAACAAGGATATATAGATATTCGTGAGCATATACTGATTCCCTTTGAATACGATTACCTTGGTATATTTACCGATAACGACCCGGCGCCGGCAACTAAAAAAGGGAAAATGGGTGCAATCGACCGTAAAGGAACAATAGTCATTCCGTTCATTTATGATAACTTGGGGTATTTTTACAAATCAGGTATGGCCCTCGCTGTAAAAGACGGCAAGCATGGACTTATAGATAAAACCGGGAAGGAAATTATTCCTGTTGCTTATGAAATGGTCGATCAGACAAAAGATCCTGAAATTATTCTTGTTTCAAAAAACAGTAAATGGGCACTTTTTACCCCTAGCGGAAAGCAACTCACCGATTTCAGGTATGATAATATTGGTGAACATTCCTATGGTCCATTATTTATACAAGATATGACAATGGCAACGGTCCATAATAAACCAACTTATATCAGCAAGGAAGGCAGAGAACTGTTTCCTCCGGGAACTTATGATACGGCTGGGATATTTACATCAAAGGGATTTGCAATTGTCTCTAAAAACAATAAATACGGTATCATCAGTACAAATGCCACGGAGTTGATCTCCTTAAAATATGATAACATTGAACTACCAACAATTTACAGCGATGTCTGGGAACTTTTCGTGCTTAAAAAAAACAATCGTTTAACGCTATTGAATGCTCATTTAAAACCTGTTAAAGAAGATGTTTTGGAATTTAAATGGGATAAACTGAATACTGAAAACGGATTTCTAAATTTAATGGTGTTAAAAGACCTTCACAAAAAGTATGGGGTAATTAAAGAAGACGGTTCAGTGGTAATTCCGTTTATTTATGATGAATTTCACGGTTTTGATGGTGAAAAAATGGCCATTGCAAAACGCAACGGTAAATATGGCATTGTTGATGGTGCAAACAACACAGTCAGCTCATTCGTAAATGACGCTATTGATAAAGACCGGTTTTCTGATTACTACAGTTTAAAAAACAACGGGTTGTATACCCTTATAAATAAAAAAGGTAAGCAAATTAAGACGTTTGCTTACGACGACATGCAACCCTGTTATTACGATGAAAGCCATCAATTTATAGTAAAGAAAAACGGAAAATACGGTATGGTAACCCTTGAAGGCAAAATTGTGCTACCTATTGTTTTTGATAAAATTTCAAACTGGGTAGAATACGGTCCCGAGGCTCATTTTGTAACAAAGGAAGGAAAGAAAGGAATGTATTCTCATTCAGGAAAACAACTTATTCCACCTATTTACGAAGATCTGTTTTACTATACCGATACTTGCATTACTGCAGTTAAAAACAATAAATCAGGTGTAATCAGCCTCAGTAACACTACTGTAATCCCCTTTGATTATGACGATATCCTATTGGATTGGAGTGATATCGTTATTGAAAATAAAGATCCGGAATTTTACGCACTTAGGAACAACAATTACCTCCAATTGGATAAAAAAAACAACATTGTGCGAAGTGTGGTTACTGAAAAAGAAATACGTCAGAAGTTTTTTAAATAAATCATTTTAAAGATTTCCTTTAAATTTACATCTGTTCCCATCCTTTTTATGACCATGGATAAGAAGCTTTAAGGTAACAAAATTAATTTAGCCTAATTAAAATACACCATTGATTGTCAAAAAACACCATAAGAACACCATGCCTTATTACAGACACCTTTCCTTATTTTTCCTTGTTCTTTTATTTGTAAATAGTAATGCGTGTGCCCAGTCCAAGCAGTTCATCAGCATTGATTCGCTCATGACGGCGGCATACCGGTCCGGAATGTTTAACGGGAATGTTCTGGTTTCAAAAAACAATACCGTCGTATACGATGCTTCTTTCGGATTTACTGATGCTTCCCAAACTACAAAGCTCACATCGGGCTACAGGTTTAATATCGGTTCCATCACCAAGGAATTCAGTGCTGTTGCGCTGCTTCAGTTAAAGCAACAAGGCAGGTTAAAATTAGAAGATGCCGTTTCTCGTTTTATGCCCGAATTACCGCAATGGGCACATGAGGTCACCATAAGGGATCTGTTGCGTTACACCAGCGGCCTCCCTCAGGTGGATTGGGAAAAGATCCAAAACGACGAGGACCTCCTGCAGGGTATAAAATCGGTCAGCGTACTTGATTTCGCGCCGGGCAGCAATTACAATTACAGCCTCAACAACCTGTTTCTGCGCCAGTTTATCGTGGAACGTATAACCGGCATGCCTTTTAAAGAATATACAGAAAAATTTATTTTCACGCCGTGCAACATGACCTCTGCTGTTATGACTCCTATAGATAATTATTCTTTTATTGCCAAAGGGTTTAACAGTAAGCTGCTGGCTGACAAAGCCGACCTGCCCATAACCGGGGGTACCTACCTTACGGTATATAATCTGCTGAACTGGACTGAGTGCCTGTATTCCGGAAAAATGGTTGATTCCAATTCCCTGTTTGAATCAGGTCAACGTTTTGACCTTCCTGACACGCAATCCGCGCTTGGACTTGTTACCTATCAAAATAAAAAGGTCGTGCAACATGTACACGACGGAAGATCCGGAAGCTATGAAGCCATCCTAGTAAGTGATCTTCATGAGTCATTTACCATCCTTCTGTTAGGAAACAGCTACCGTGGAAATGTCAGTGAAATTGCCGGGAACATTGCGGCCATCTTAAGGAAGGAATAAAGACCTTATGCGTGAATCTTGCTCGGAATACGGTCAATTTCACCCATCCAAGGCAGCCGACTTCTGTTCCTGTTTCCTTTTAAAGCCCCTTTAACCGGACGTTTAAACAAAGTTATTCGGACGTTTAAACAAAACTTCCTGTTGCAGTGCGGGCTACCTTTGCCTTATTCTTAAACACCTAAATTTTTTAAAGATGAGACAAATTAAGGAACATTCCCCGCTACAGCACCCGATCGGGTCGGGATTTAATGCAAAATCAACAACGGCAGAAGTCATAAAAGGCATAGACCTAACAGGAAAGAACGCCATAGTCACCGGAGGGAATACGGGAATTGGACTGGAAACGGTCAAAACGCTGGCCAATGCAGGCGCCACGGTCATTGTACCGGCACGCGACATTGAAAAAGCGACAAGGAACCTTTCGGGAATTCCCAACATAGAAATCGAAGAACTCGACCTGGCTTGTCCGGAATCCATCGATGCTTTTGCCCAAAAATTCCTTGCGTCGGGCAGGCCGCTGCACCTGCTCATCAACAATGCCGGCATCATGTGGGTACCGTTGCGCCGTGACAAGCGCGGTTTCGAATCTCAGCTCGCCGTGAACTACCTGTCCCATTTCCAGCTTACAGCCCGGTTATGGCCTGCCTTAAAAAATGCAGGGTCTGCGCGCATCGTACACGTGTCTTCCGGAGGGCACCAGTTTTCTGATTTTCATTTTGAAGATCCCCATTTCCTTAGCCGGGAATATGAAACGCTGCTCGGATACGGGCAATCCAAAACGGCCGTGAACCTGTTTTCCCTGGAGCTGGACCGCCTGGCAAAAGAACACAACGTACGCAGCTACGCCTTATGTCCGGGGGCTGTGGGCGAAACCGAACTCGCGCGTGAAGCTCCGTCGGATCTGTTTGAAAAACTCGGCTATACCGATTCGCAGGGAAACCTGCTTCCGCACGTTAAAGCCTCGCTCAAAACCATATCACAGGGAGCCGCAACCACGGTTTGGTGTGCTACCTCGCCACAGCTTGAAGACATCGGAGGCGTTTACTGTGAAAACGCAGACGTAGCACAACCAAGTGCCGATACTTCGATCATCGGCGGCGTTAAAGCATATGCACTCGATGAGTCCAACGCCAAAAGGTTGTGGCGCTGGACGGAAGAAATAACGGGCATCACTTTCGGTTTAAAATGATATGCGTATCTTTAAGAGATGAACAGTATGGAATATCAGGTTAATTACATCAGCCCAGAAATCAAGCTTTCGTGCTACGAAGGCCGGCTGTTTAAAACGGAAGCCGCTTTTGACGACCACCTGCTCGTATGGCTTATTTCGGGTGAGACGCAGCTTATGCAGGCAGATGGAAGCTTTGTTTTCGGAGCGGGCAGCACGTTCCTTATTCCGCGCATACAGCCGGCAACCATCCTTAATTATCCCAAGGACGGCCTGCCGCACAAAGCTGTGGCCATGCACCTGTCGCAGCAAAGGCTCCGGGAGTTTTTCAGCACACTGCAACCGCCGCATCTGAAAAATGCGGCATCCCGCATCCGGAGCTTTGACCGGCACCCCCTGCTCGAAAGCTGCCTGGCTTCCCTTATCCCGTATTTTGAAATGCCGCACGATTTTCCCGAAAACATCGCGTCGCTCAAAATCAACGAAGCCGTGAACATCCTCCGGACCATCGACCCAACCGTCGATACGGTGCTTCATAACTTTGAAGAACCCGGTAAGCTTAACCTTGCCGATTTTATGGAGCGGAACTTTATGTTCAACATGCCGCTCGAAAAGTTCGCATACCTTACGGGGCGCAGCCTTACGACATTTAAACGCGATTTCTACCGGGCGTTTGGCTCCACGCCTCAAAGATGGCTTACGCGAAAGCGACTCGAACTTGCCCATTACCGGCTTGCACAGCAACGTATAAAGCCTGCGGAGGTCTATTTACAGGTGGGGTTTGAAAACCTGTCGCATTTTTCGGCCGCCTTTAAAAAGGAATTCGGAATGACGCCCACGCAACTCAGGACCAACAGGCCCGGAACTTTACCTTAACAGGTACTTCCGTAACAGGACGTTCCAACAATAAAAAATGCAGTATCTTGCATATGAATAAGCTTAAACAAGGAACCATGATGAAAAGCATCCATCCGAAACTGCCTATGCGCAACCAGCAACGTACCAGGGATTATTATGTGAATACGCTGAATTTTACCGTAACGGGCGCGTACGATGATTATCTCATCGTTGCAAAGGACGGTATTGAACTTCATTTTTTTGAATTCAGGGAGCTCGACCCTCAACAGAACTATGGGCAGGTATACATCCGCACAAATGATATCGAGGGCCTGTACCGGTCCTTCCTGGATGCGGATGTACCCATTCACCCGAACGGCCCATTGCAGACGAAACCCTGGGGGCAAAAGGAATTTTCGTTGCTGGATCCCGATTACAACCTGCTTACTTTCGGACAGGATGCTTAACAGGTGCTTTATCATTCCAAACCGCATCACCTGACAAAGCTAAATTTCCATCATTCATTAGAAAGACATGAACAAAACACTTATCTACCTCATACTGCTTACTGCCTGTACCTCATTTTCACAAAGCAAAAAGGACTATTTAGAACAAAACAGGTTCCATATGGAAGAACCTGACTTTACATTCCCCCAGACGGATTTCAACATCATAGGTTTTGGTGCCTATCATGGAAGTGCCGCAACCTATGATGCGGAACTGGCTTTAATAAAAAGCCTGAAAAAACAGGGAGCGCTTGATTACTACATACCTGAAACAAATTTCAGCCAGGCCTTTTTTTTTCAAAGGTACCTAGAAACAGGAGATGAAATACTTCTCAAACAGCTGGTACTGGCTTTTCAGACCATCGTAAACCAGGAAGGTACTATCGAAACGTTCCGCCACTGGAAAAACCTAAGAACCCTGAACCAAACCTACAGGGACAACCCTGTAAAGGTCATGGGGTTTGATGTGGTCAACGAATACCAATTTCCCATAAAGCACCTGTTGCTGCTTGCAGAAAACATCAGGGACTGGCCGTTAAAGGACGAGCTCGCACAAAAAGCAGCAGAAAAGGATACCGATTTCAGCCTTAAGAATAAGGAACTCGAAATGCTGTTAAAGCACTTTAAAGCCGAGTATGAAGCAGGCAAAAAAGGTTATGCGGCGCGCATCACGGATACCTTGAGCTTTCATCACATCCTGAGCAATATTGCCTATAATTTTGTAGACGGAAGAGATCGTGAAAAGATCATTTTTGACAATTATGTCTTTCTGCAAAAAAGATACGGACTGCAAAACAAAAAGCAGTTTGCCAAATACGGCTTCTTCCATCTTGAAAAGGAACGCGAACAAAAGAATTATCCGTCCTTCTTTACACGGCTTATAGAACAAGATATTTACAAGCGCGAAAAAGTTGTTACCGTCATCGGCTACCTAACCAAAAGCCGGGTGTTATGGAACAAGGTGTACGATGAACACCAACAGTATGGGGGCTATACCACGGAAGCAGGTTTTGGTATTGGAGATTACTGGAAGGAATATTTTAAAGGTATTAAAAAGCTTAAAAAAGCAAAATTGTCCGACCTTACGTTGTTCAGGCTCAATATACCCGGTTCGCCCTATGACAAAGGAAATGACCTTATAAAGGTGCAACTGTTCCTTAAAAAGAGCAACGGCAAAGAGCTAAAAGGTAAAAGCACGACGGATTTTATCGACTATGCCCTGCTTATCCGCAATTCAGCCCACCAGGTTCCCATTGAAGAAATGAACTAAGGCACCTGCCAAAATCCTCCACAAAAGGATCCTTATAGCAAAAGCGGCCTTTAAAGGCCGCTTTGATCAAGTATAGAACATATGATGTTTATAAATATTCCCCTACAAAGTTTTAAATTTTTTGAGGTCATTTTAAAATTTTAAGTACAGTTTTTGAAATAAATGACAATTGTTTCTATAAATATTCCCAATAGATATCGCCAGATGGAATGCACTGCGTAATTGCGTATAAAGAAGTATGAATCACTGCTGATTCAGCTGTGCTATATTGGAAAAATATCTCTGTTGTTCCTTGCACGCTAGCGCCATTAAAGTTAATCGTTGTAACCTGACTACTTTCATCATAACTAGCAGAAAAGTATCCGCCATCATTGAAACAATTGTGAATTGTTCCAGGAATAAAATCTGTAATTCCAAATGTCAATACGGCACCTTTCATTTCATTAAGCTCGTTTTGAGTTAACTTAGTAAAATTACCTTTCATTTGAGATTCTTTTGCCTTAACAATAATATATCCTCCCGATTTCATATCTATCTTGAAATATTGAAGTGTATTTTCAGTAAATTTTGTATTTTTTATTTCAACTGCAGTTTCATTGTTTTTCCATGATCCAGTTAATGCCATAATAGTAGCTAATAAAAGTAAATTAGAGATTTTTTTTAACATAGTTTAAATTTTAGATTTAACGTTTTAATCAAGTTCCGTTATAAAGTTATTCAAGTATTATGTTGTAAAACGAGGCGAACTGTTACCAAATTCAATTCCGTTTTTAAAAGTCTGGCTTGCTTTTTCCTGCATGATCACTTCAAAAATATAACATTTGTCATTGCTTTGAAACAACATAAATAATAGCTGAATAATTTAAACATTAAAAAGATTTCTTTCTTCGGTTAGCAAACCTATTCAAAAATTTTTTAACAAACAAAGTTTATTTAGATTAATTTGAAATAAACTAATTAACCGATTATGTCGAAATCCGAGTCAAAGTAAAAGCGAAAAAACAGTTCACATAAAATCTGATATCCCGTGCTTACCATAAGTAGATTATAAAGTTTTAGCATTTAGATTATAAGTATAGAATGCATTAAGGTCTATCGAATTTAAGCACCGTCGTTAACGTCTATAGCTCCGAATTAATTGCCCAAAATACTATAAAAAAGCTAAAAATTCCTATTCCTCATGTCGAAATGTATTGATGTTTCTTGTGTTTGAGCAAAAATGTCGAAACACAATACCCTAAAAAACGGTCAAAAAGTACTCACGGCAGCTGGCTACAGATCATGTAGAGCCAACTGCCGTGAATAAAGAATTTTATCTATATCCCTAACGGTAGGAAAAACCCACCTTAAGGGTAGCACATTATGCCGCCGTCTTATTAGCCTCCCGGGATTCCTTTTGCCCGCAGATCTCTTTAAGTCGTTCGATGTCGTATTTGATAAAGTAGGGTTTTCCTTTAATCAATGCTTCCACAATTTCTACGGCGGCAAGCGCCGCATACATTGCGGCATCCTCATCATGGTAACTCAATACAATATGATATAAGCCGGAAACTTCTGCCTGCTCCGTGCTGCTGAACGTTGTTCCCATGCCCGAAAGCACCTGTAACTCCAGCGCAATATGCTCCATCACATCTACTATGCAGGTACCTGCATCAACGTTTCTTAAAAATCCCCCGGTAATTCCATTTGAACATCTGTGTGAATAAAGGCTCGGCATAAGCGTTTTAAGGCGTTCTGAAAAGCCTTCTATCGTGTTTGTCGGTCTGAATTCCAGGTCTCCGATATCCAGCGTCATCTGAATCAGTTTGTTTCTGTGTATACTCCCACCGGAGTTGTTCAGTACTTGTAATTTTGCGATTTCCATAGTTTTCTTTTTTGTTAAAAATAGACAAAAAACTATGCCAGTCCCTGTATAGCGCTGTCAGAGGCATACAGGAAAACCAATTTAAAACCCCTTATTTAGATAATTACAATACGTTATTTAGTATTTATTACCTCAAAATTCCTGAAATAATGAATGATACACAACCTTTAATGCCGATCCATTAAATAATCCTTAAACAAGTAAGCGTTGCTAAAAAAACTACCACATCCTATTTAGTTTATTATTACACCAGTTTACATATAGAAATAGTATACAAGTTGTAGATTTTTTGTACTTTGCCGCCACCTGCAAAACCCCGATATCCCGCTAAAACAATATGCTGCACGGTTATGCTCATTATGAGACCAAACCACAGCGGCTTTTAAAAGCCTCGGCCACGTCTTCAACATCCGGTATTGTGCTGGTGATAATCTGCTGCTGCATACGTGTCGACTGTCCTTATGCTCTCCCTGGACCTGTGCTGCTAAAATTAGGTACGATCTCCTTTTTTTGATCGTGTGGCAGTTTACTATCTTGTATATAAAAACCGGATCCCTTTTGGATTATCCGATTGTTCTTTGAAGATTAATCGTATGGTTTAGCAAGTAACAAACTTACAATGTGTTGCATTTGTTTCGATTTGGACCGTCGGATGCTGGATTGTATATTGCTCCATTACTTGCAGGATGGATGAAAGAATATCCTCTTTCTCCTTTTCGTCAGTAGTATGTACCACCGCATGCAATGACCCGATATTGTAAGTGCCGTCTATACTCCAAACATGAAAATCATGGATATTTTGAACACCTTTGATACGATGCAGTTCGGATGCAAGCTTTTCGATGTGCACATTTTCAGGAACTGATTGTAATAATACTTTCATCGTGCCTATTAAATTGCGGGTTGCATTATATCCAATGAAAACAGCAATAACCAAAGTCAATATGCCGTCTATCCAATACCATCCTGTAAAATAAATGATTACGGCCCCAATTAAAACGGCAACCCAGCCTAAAACGTCCTCCAGCAAGTGAAGCATAATCGCTTTACTGTTATGACTGTGTGAATGGTTGTGGTGTCCGTGGTTGTGTCCGCTCCTTATCCGGATATATGCAAAACCGTTGATGCCAATCCCTAAAGCCGCTAACCACAACATTCCTGTACTGTTCACAGGTTCCGGATTCATAAACGATTGGCAGGCGCCAATACCCATAAATAGTGCTCCAATCAATAAAAATAATGACATTCCCAAAGCGGACAATAAGGAAAACCGTTTATATCCGTAACTGAATTTTGATGTTCGTTTTTTACCCGATAGTTTTTCCAAAAGTACAGCTACACCAATCGCAACCGCATCTGTAAAATCGTGAAATGCGTCTGCTATAATGGCCGTTGAATTGGTAAGAAATCCACCCATAATCTCAATGACTGAGAATAATAAATTGAGCCAAAAAGCCAATGAAATCCCGTTCTTATCCGAATGATGATGATGTTCCATTTTTTCTGTTTTTATAAACCTTTTTTTCCTTCAAGCCAATAGCCCTGTGACGAAATATGTACCTTTGATTTATCTTTCAATTTCTTCCTGAATGTCTGAACTGATTTTCCGTTACCAGTCAGTATAAAATTTGCCGTATTCCATTCATTCGTTGTAAAAATCGGCAGTTCACCTATCCATTGCTCGTCTTTGAACGTGTTCATTTTAGAAAACACTGTATAATTTTCCAAACCTAATAATTCGGGAATATTTTGATTTTCATGGTCCAATTCAAAATAAAACTGATATTGGTGTTTATTCTTTTGCAGGATAGGTAAAATTGAACAGGCCAGCCCTAAGGATGTTTCATCGCCAAAAATAAACTGCTGCCGTATGTTTTCATCATACAATTTTTTCCCTCTCGGAACACTGATGCGCAATTCATGGTTCGGTTCCAATCCGTCAATGTACCGGCTTCCTACACCATTGCCGTGAATGTGAAAAATAATATCCAAAATCCCGTCACTGAGGTTGTGATATGATGCGGTATAATTCCTGAATTCTGTATCGCTTACACGAATAACATTGGCATAACCGATCAGGAATTTCATTCGTGATATATCACCCTGAAAACGTATTTTCTTTATGTTTGGGCTTAAGTAAACTGCCTCCAATATTTTCATATCAGACATTAAGGAGTTCGTTTTTTCCGTCAGATCAGCAGCCCATTTCGGTAATTTAGAAATCATGGTATCGCATTAAAAATCATGATACAAAGGAACAGCGAATCGTGCCGGAAAACAATGGAATGAAAGACGTAAGTATGGGATTAATCGTGGTTTTTATTTCTGAAAGTTAATGCTGTCATTCCGGTTGCCTTATTAAACAGTCGTGAAAAGTAGGCAAAGTCTTCATAGCCTAAATCGGAAGCAATTTCCTTGACTGATTTCCTTGAATGGTAAAGCAGTCGTTTAGCTTCCAAAACAACACGTTGCTGGATATGATAAGAAACGGAAAATCCTGTCATTTTTTTCACACATTCATTTAAATAAGGAACTGAAATATTTAACTTCCGGGCGTAGTCGGCAGGTCGTTTATCTACAGTAAAATTCTTTTCCAAAGCTAATTTAAATGTCCTTGTTATAAGCTCGGATCGGGAAAGTGAATCAGCTGGTTTTGATTTTTCCACATATTGTGATAAGAATAAGGAAATCAAAGTATTGCAGCTGTCTTTTAATGAAGAAAAATACAATTTGCTCCCCCTTTCTTCAAAAAGGTTAATGCATAACAAAAAGGCCTGGCTAATAAGAGAAAAGTATTTTGAACTTAGCGATAACGGCTTTGCGGGTGAAATTTCCTGTAATAATTCCAGATATTCAGGGTGCAGGTTTTCATTATTAATGGCTAACAAACAAAACGCCGTGTTTTCGGTTTTTAAAACGCTGTGAACCTGATTCGGTGCAATGTAAACAACAGAAGATTTATTGATCTTATGTTTCTCAAAATCAATTTCATAATAAGATGTTCCTTCTTCATGCAAAATAAAAAAATGATAATCGTGCCGGTGTGAATACCCGGCTTCTTCTGAAAGTCGTAAATCAATACCGGGATACCTGCCAACAGCAACGCCTTTATCAAATTCCTTTGCTAAAGGTCTTACAGGGATGGATGTTGATTTGACTGACATGACGGCTTTTTTATATATTGTTTTTACAAAATGTTAAAGATAAGCTGATTTTCGTATTTCTGCTTTCTTCACGGGCGTAAACCCAAAGCGGCAATTGCCCGAATAAAATTATTGCAAACGCTGTTGAGTTACCAATCTTTTTAATCAATTAAAAAAAACGAAATTTTCATATAAGCACTGCGGCTGCAACCAAAAACGTGGCGCCTGTACCCCATGATGCACTTTAACAAAAACACTTTCATCTACCATTTGCTGTCCCCTATGTTGTACGTTCGTATTTTTAAAATTGCTTATCAAAAGTTTTCCCGTTGAATTTATAAATACCACCTTCTGCCATTCCAAAGAGCAGATTATTTTTGTTGTCTTTATAAATAGTCCAAATCATCGGGTTAGATCGTTGGTTATTAATAGAATAGTTGGTCAACGCTTTACCGTCATATTTCCAGGCTCCTGTATCCCGATCTCCAAACCAAATATTGCCATCCGCATCCTCTTCAATAGCAAAAACATGTTCCAATGTACCTGGTTGTGATTTATCTCCTCTTTTTATGCTTGTTGGATGGATTACATGGTGCTTTTCCGAAAAATTGATGATTGTATTACCTTCCATCAGCAAAACGCCAATGCCGTTATTTCCTATCCAGATTCTGCCTCTTGAATCTGCTAATACACTTCTTATATGCAAAAGCTCGTTGTCCTTTAAGTTTAATTTTTCATTATCAAAGATATTTACCGTTTTATCATCATAGTTAAATAGTGCTGCATAAGTCGCAATCCACACTTTACCGTCGTTATCTTTTGATATATCAGTTACACCATAAGTATTTCCGAACTCTTTAGTTTGAGGCTTTGGAAAAATCAAATAGTTCATTTTGTCTCCGTCGAAACGGTTTATCCCGTCTTCTTCACCTGCATAAAACCATAAATCCCCATGGGTTCTGTTCCATTCGTGTATTGGTTCGTTGGTATTTGTAAAATAATTCGTCAACGTTCCTTTGTCGTACACAGTTGCTCCTTTTGCAGTTCCAATCCAGATTTTTCCATTATGGTCTTCCTGAATGGAACGGATTTGATTGTCGGATAAACCTTCATTCGTTGTAAAGTATTCAAATGATTTTCCGTTATAAAAACCTACGCCTTCATTATGACTTCCCAGCCAATAATTGCCTTTACTGTCCTGAAGGATAGCACGTATTCCCGAAGTAAATTTTAAGGTATCGGTTTTTGAAGTTACGCCCAATTCCGGCTTGTTGGTTTCTTTTTCTATTGATTTCTTTTCAACGCAGGAAAAGCTTAGTGCCAATATGATGAGTAGGTAGATCAATTTCAATTTTTTGTTCATTATGGTTTAAACTTTTCAAATGTACTTCCGTTAAATTTATAAACGCCATTTTCATGTGTTCCAAGCCAAAGATCGCCATTGTGGTCTTTGTAAATACTGAATAACGCAATGTTTTTTGAGTTGTCCTGAACGGGATAGTGCGTGATTTTCTTCCCATCATATTTCCAAACGCCCTCACGATACGTTACAAACCACAAATTATCCTCATTGTCTCTTATCGTTGAAAGGTACTCATTCAGCCCCCTTGTATTTTTCCCATCTAAACTGCCAATGCTTTCATGTCTTGTATAAAACGTTTTGTTTTTTAAAGTTGTGTGATCGTAAACACTATAACGTTTTTCGGTATTGAACCAAAAGTCTCCATTTTTATCTTCCGTAATGGAACGCACTCCATTTGCCCCTCCATCGCGAAATTCCGTCACATCTTCTTCTGTAATCCATTCGAATGATTTTCCGTCGTAACGACACACGCCAACTGGATTTGTACCGAACCAAATGTTTCCTTTTCTATTGCATTGTTAAATCCGGGTGGGTTTGGAAGTGTCAATTCATAAAGGGTATCACCATCAAAGCGGTAAACTTTTTGCTTGTTTTGATGAGGATTTAACAACCACAAATCATTCGCTTCCAATTTCCAATCCTTACCTGGCGTTGCTTTAATGGTACTAAATGAATTTCCGTCAAACTTTGTGATTGTAGCATTTGGGTTCATTCCTGAGAAATAGAGATTGCCCGATTCATCTTCTTTTATATCGTCCACTCTATCGGTATACAAACCGTGTTTTGTTGTGTAATGTAGCAACGTTTTACCGTCATATTTGTACACTCCTGTTTTCCAGCTACCAAACCAATAGGTATTTTTCTTGTCTTGGTATATCACCATAATACTGCTTCCAAGTTCTTTTACCGTGTCGCCCTTTACCTTCATTTCTTCTAAAGCGGCAGAATGTTTTTTAGAATTGGAATTCTGTCCATTGCAAGATGTCAAAATGGATAGCATACTAAAAAATAAGAGTGTGGTTAATTTCATCTCCGTTTGTTTATTATTTAGTGTAGTCTTTAATCCGTAAAAATATAAAAAAAATTATCCATCAAACAATCATCTACCCAAGCAAAAGCAAGACAAACTGGTTATCCTGTATGAAACCACACAGGACCATAAAAAGCAACCGGCAGCGTTTTAATGCTTATTCAATATTCTTTTTGCCTTTATCCCACTTAACCAATTCGGGAATACCGCATGCTCATCCCCGTTTCAACGTGATGACCGAAATTTCGGCCCAAACACCCAGCCTGCCCCTGAGGCCCAGGAAACCAAAGCCCCTGTTTACATACAGGTAGCGGCCCAATTGTTCATACAGCCCGGCCCAACGTTCATATATGTATTTGCTCGGGCTCCATCTGACACCCATAAATTCAAAACCAAACTGCATCCCGTGCGTGTGTCCGGACAACGTCAGGTGAATCAAAGGTTCATAGTCGGCCACCACGGCATCCCAGTGCGATGGATCGTGCGACAACAGGATCCTCAAAGGTTCGTGCACTACCCCCGCAATGGCCTTGTTAAGGTCGCCATAGCGGTGAAAGTTGCCTTTCCCCCAGTTCTCTACCCCGATAAGCCCTATAGAGGCGTCTCCTTTCTTTATGGTAACCGATTCGTTCAGCAACAACCGGAAGCCCATCTCCTTATGTATTTCTTTCAAACGGACCATATTCTGGCTTTTTGCTTCCTGGCTTTCCCATGCTATATAATCACCGTAATCATGGTTACCCAATATGGAAAACATGCCGTAACGGGCATTCATTTGCGCAAATGTCGTAATCCAGGGTTCCATCTCGACCGCGGCATTATTTACGAGGTCACCCGTAAAGACGATCATATCGCTTTGCTGTGCCTTTACGAGGTCTATGCCTTTCTGTACGCCTTTTGCGCTAGTAAAACTTCCCGAATGGATGTCGGACAGCTGTGTAATGGTAAACCCGTCAAATGCTTCGGGCAGATCGGGGAACGAAATGGTGGTGCGGTGTATTTTGTAATGATGCCTGCTTTGACGCAATATCATGAGCAGCAAAACGATGAGCACCAGCGAAAACACCAGCAAGCCGCCCGTGATCCAAACGCTTCTTGAATGAGCTCCCGTAAACTGCCTCGCCACATCTGCCCCGAGCAATAAAATGCCTGTAACCAATTTCGAAAGAAAGGTAAGCAGGAACACCGTGACGGCACGTGTAACCAATGCCCTCCTTTTCTGCACGAACCCCACCAAAGCCGTTCCGACAACCACAACATCAAAAAGCCAGTAAAGACCATAGATGATGTAATCATCCGTAACGGTACGCACAGCAGTAAAAAAGAAATAATCCACAGCAAGCCATGCAAAAACAAAGACTAAAACCCTTAATTTCATCATTTGAACATCTATATTTTTACGATCTGAAAAGTTTACAGATCCTTCTTTAAAGTTACAATAATTAAATGTGATACGCATACGCTGAGCATCTCACCGAAAAATAAAAACCCATTACAACGTTCGTTGAATGGGTTTTCTTTATTTATGTTTGTCCTGTTACACTCTGAATCCTCCGGAAACCTCTATTCTCTGGGCATTGACCCATTTAGAGTCATCGGAACACAGGAACGCCACCACGCTTCCGATATCATGCGGCAAGCCCACCCTTCCCAAAGCGGTTTCTCCTGCAATATGTTTGTTCATATCTTCCACATCACGCACGACACCACCTCCGAAATCCGTTTCAATAGCTCCCGGAGCAATGGAATTTACACGTATCTTTCTGCTTCCCAGTTCCAGGGCCTGGTATCTTGATAAGGCATCTACTGCCGCCTTCATAGCCCCGTAAGCTGAATATCCGGCAAAAGAGAACCGCGCCAAACCAGAAGAGGTGTTTACGATGCTGCTTCCGTCGTTCAGCAACGGCAGCAATTTCTGCGTAAGGAAATAAGGACCTTTAAAATGGATGTCCGTCATCGCATCCAAAGTGGCTTCTGACGTTGTTTCAAAACTTTCATTGATCCCTATTCCGGCGTTGTTTACCAGGGCATCCAGCTTTCGGGATGCAAACTGCGTGTCCAGGATATCCTGTACTTCCGTAACGAACCGGCCGAAACCGGCTGTGGTGGAAATATCTAAAGGCAATGCAAAGGCTTTTTGTCCCTTATTTTCTATTTCCCTTACCACTTCATCTGCAAATTCCTTTTTGGTCTGATACGTAATGATGAGGTCAAAACCTTTTTCCGCCAACTGTAAGGCAGAATCCTTCCCCAGGCCACGGCTTCCACCCGTTACCAATACTATTTTACTTTGATTTTCTGACATGATTCTTTTTTTTAATTAACCCTACAAAGTTCGAAAACCCGGACCGGAATGCATTTGTATAAATCAAATCATAATTTGTAAGAATCAAACAGCCTTAAAATCCCTGAAATGCTGCGGTGATTGTTGTCCGTACTTTTTGAAGAAGTTGGAAAAATGCGCTACCTCCTCAAATCCCAGCGTGAAGGCGATCTCCGAAATATTCCACTGTGTCTGCAACAGCAATATTTTAGCTTCCTGAAAAATCCGGCTTCCGATGATTTCACCCGTCGTCCTACCCGTAGTTTCTTTAAGTACCCTGTTCAGATGGTTCACGTGGACGCTCAGCATTCCGGCAAAATCGGCAGGGGCCCTGAGCTTTAAAAGCTGGCCCGTATTTTCTATAGGGAACTGCCTCTCCAGCAGTTCAATGAACAACGACGTGGTCCTGGAAGCTGCGGTTTTAGCGTTTTCCACCGCAACAATGGGTTTTAATTTCTGTCCTGAATGAATCAGTTCCATCACATAGTTGCGCAACAAATCGTATTTGTATGCATAATCTGAATTGATTTCTTCGTGCATTTTCAGGAATATGGCTTCAAACTGCCGGTATTGTTCGGTGGAAATCCGGAATACGAAATCGCTTTGCGGCGAGAAAACGGGCAGATGGTCAATTTCAGCGCCGATTTTGTTCATCGGTAAAAAATCTTTTGTAAAAACGCAAAAATGCCCGGATTGCGTACTGCACAGGCTGTTATAGTTGTAAGGTACTTTAGGCGATGCAAAAAGGATGGCGCAGTCTTCGATCTCAATTGTTTTATCTGCATACTCTACTTTGTTTTGCCCGTTGATGAGGCTAATCTTATAATAGGTACGCCGGTTGTAGGGCATTTCGGGTTTCGATCTGCTTGCCCTGTAAATTTCAGAGATGTCGAAAACATTGAAATGCCCGATGTCCTTATGGATGTTTTCCGCGAGGAACAACTCCATATCCGGGCAACTCTGTCCCAGGATGTCCTGATAAAATTCTTTGATGGTAACTGAACTCATACTTTTGCAAAAATCAAAGGTACGACTTGAATTTAAATTAACGGGATTAAATTCAGGCTGTACTCCTTATTTATTCCAAAAGTTTCGTTAATTCCACTTTCCTTTAGGTAACCGCTATCTTTTTGCAAGTGATTTTGGAGTAGTTTTGTATACCAAACCTACGTTCCTGATGCCGATCCTTGAGAAAGTACCCTATATCGTTACAGCGGTGCTTCCTCCTAAAGATTCCCTATCTGGTCCGTACCTAAAATCAGAAAAATGAACCATCCTATAGCCTACTCCATTTTAGAACTTGCCGTAGTGTCCCAGGGCAGCACCTTCCGGCAGACCCTGCATCATTCACTGGAACTCGCAAAGGTTGCAGAAGCCCACCATTACAAACGGTACTGGTTTGCGGAACACCACAATTCGGCATCGGTAGGAAGCAGCGCTACTTCGCTGCTCATCGGGTATGTAGCCGAAAACACTTCCACCATAAGGGTCGGCTCCGGAGGCATCATGCTGCCGAACCACTCCCCGCTTATCATCGCCGAACAATTCGGCACCCTGGCCCAATTATACCCCGGCCGTATCGACCTGGGACTCGGAAGGGCACCCGGAACGGATATGCCCACCGCAGAAGCCATACGGTCTGACTTTATGAAGGCAGCACATTCGTTTCCGTTGGAAATTCAAAAAATTGAACAATACTTTTCCATAGCAAACAGTAAGGAAAAAGTACGCGCGCCCATAGCTGAAGGCACGGAGGTACCCCTTTACGTGCTGGGTTCCAGTACCGACAGCGCCCATCTCGCAGCACAAAAGGGACTGCCCTATGCTTTTGCGAGCCACTTTGCCACCAACCACCTCAAAAATGCTTTGAACATATACCGCCACGAATTCACCCCATCGGGCATACTCGAAAAACCGTATACCATTGCCGGGGTCAACGTCATTGTGGCCGATACCGACGAAGAAGCACAACAATTGTTCACCTCCGTCATCCGCATGTTTTTCGGTATCTTAACAGGAAGTTCACAGCCTTTGCAGGCACCCGTTGAAATGACGGATGATCTAAAAGATCTTTTTGAGCATCCGAGTGTGCACCAGATGCTTAAATATTCCTTTGTGGGTACTAAAGAAACCGTAAAGAAACAGACGAAGGCTTTTCTTGAAGAAACCGGCGTAGACGAACTCATCATGGTTTCAAACCTGTATGACATCAAAGACCGGCTGAAGTCTGCCAGGCTGTTTGCCGAGGTCATGACGGAAATAAATGAAGATCAAAACGCATAAATTCAAAGAGATGGCATCAAAAAAAGTCCACTGCGACTGCATGGAGACCCTGCTGCCCGTAAGGGATACCCTCGACGTTATCAACGGTAAATGGAAAATCCCCATCATCATTTCCGTTGGTGTGGGCAACGACCGCTTTACGGATATCCAGGAAAGCATCCCCGGCATTACGCCGAAAGTACTCGCAAAAGAGCTTAAGGATCTTGAGCAGCATAAGCTGCTTACGCGCATCGTTATAGAGGAATATCCCATCAGGATTTCCTACAGGCTTGAACCGTATGCCGACAGCCTTACACCGATTATTTACGCGCTTAAAGAATGGGGCATCAACCACCGGAAAAAGATGTTTACCCCCGACGGACCTTCGCATCTGCACAAGTAAACCGCTGTAGTTTTAAAGCGGACCGAAAACCTTCATCCTCAACGATGATAAAAAAAACCGGGGGTTATAAATAACGATCCTGTAAGTACAAAAAAAGCATCTCAAAAGATGCTTTTTTTTCTTTATTATTGATTATATAATATACTTTTACATCAAATTATTTAAAAGTAAAGGTCCTATTAAAAATGTACACCTACCTTAACAGGTTGCTTTGACACACAAAATCACTTTTCGGGACCTGTGTTTGCGCAATCGCCGCGAACCCGCCTTCAATCTCCTTAAAATTCCGGTAACCGCGCGCCTGTAATATGCTGGCAGCCATCATACTCCTGTAACCGCCTGCGCAATGCAGGTAAAAAGTTTGCATCGGATCGATGTGGTTCATCCAATCGTTAAGGTACGCCAATGGCCTGCTCAAGGCGCCTTCAACGTGTTCCGCAGCATATTCCGATTCTTTACGGACGTCTACCACCATCACGTTCTTTTCTTTTATCCCGGATGCAAAGGCTGCTGCCGTGATCCTGTTTACCGCATCGGTTTCCTTGCCTGCCTCATTCCACGTGCGGAAGCCTCCCTTCAAATACCCTATGACCTTATCAAACCCTACGCGGCTTAAACGCGTTACGGCTTCTTCTTCCGTCCCCGGATCCGTTACGAGTAAAATAGGTTGGGCAACATCTGCAATGAGGGCGCCTACCCAGGGGGCAAAATCACCGTTCAACCCTATATTGACGGATTGCGGTATAAAACCGTACGCAAAATCGCCGTTCGCACGCGTATCTAAAATCAAGGCTCCGGATTGCGCGGCTGCCTGTTCAAATTCTTCAGCCGTTAAGGCCATCATGCCCTGCGCCAGTACTTTTTCAAAACGTTCATATCCTTTTTTATTCATCGCCACGTTCATCCCGAAATAATCCGGAGGCGGCAGCAAACCATCGGTCACTGCCCTTATAAATGCTTCTTTTGATGGCTGGTTCAACGCGTAGTTTGTCTTTTTCTGGTTGCCTAAGGTATCCACCGTTTGCTTCATCATGTTCTTTCCACAGGCCGATCCTGCCCCGTGCGCCGGATATACGCTAATAGCATCGGCTAAGGGAAGGATTTTCGTATATAAACTGTCGTACAGCATTCCTGCCAGCTGTTCCTGCGTTAAACCGGCGGCTTTCTGTGCCAGATCCGGCCGCCCCACATCGCCCAGGAATAAGGTATCTCCGGTGAAAAGGGCTGTTTCCCTGCCGTTTTCGTCCAGAAGCAAATACGTGGTGCTTTCCAGGGTATGGCCCGGTGTATGCAGCACTTGTATGGTGACATCCCCCACTTTAAAGGACTCCCGGTCTTTTGCAATGATGGCTTCAAATTCCGGATCCGCAGTGGGTCCGTATACCACAGGCGCATTGGTTCTGCGGCTTAGATCTAAATGGCCGCTTACAAAATCGGCATGGAAATGCGTTTCAAAGATATATTTCAACGTTACGCCGGCTTTTTCCAGGCGATCGATATAGGGTTGTGTTTCCCGAAGCGGGTCGATGATGGCGGCTTCCCCCCTGCTTTCAATATAATAAGCCCCTTGAGCCAAACACCCGGTATACATCTGTTCTATTTTCATTTCGTAATTCTTTGTTTCATACTGTAAATTTCGGAAGTCTTTTTAAATCGTACCGTAACATAGGTTACACGACTCAATTTACCACGAGCTCTTTAAGCAAAACCGCAACTCCCATAAGGATGATGAAGTATCCGAAAACCGGTTTTAATTGTTGGCTGTCGAGCTTTTTATTGAGTTTTATGCCTAAATACATTCCCACGGATGCTATGAGGACTATTTTAGCCAGGAAAAACAGGTCCAGTCCGGAAAGGTCAGGTGATCCCAGGAAACCGATAAATGATTTTACCCCGATGATGACCAAAGAGTTCGCAACGGCCTGTTTTAAACTCAGTTTTCCGAAAACCATGAGTACGGGGACGATGATGAAGCCGCCGCCGGCTCCTACAATTCCGGTAATAAGTCCTTCCAGTAATCCTGCCCCCATTAAAACAAAAGGGTTATAACGGCAATCCGGACACTCGGTATTGTTTTTCTTTTTGCGTATCATGAAAATACCCGATGCAAGCATCAGCGCGGAGAAGAACAGCATGGTAAAGGTATTTTTTTCCATAGAACAGCCCCACAAGTCAAAATGCAGCGGTATTGCAGGCAATACATACGCCCTTACGGTGTACAATGCAATTAACGAGGGAATGCCGAACTGCAACGTTTTCTGGTAGGCGATCTTTTTTTGCCGTACGGAAGGCACAGCGGCCACCAGGCTTGTGATGCTTACCAATGCCAGCGAATACGTGGTAGCGCCCGCGGCCGGAACCGCAAACAGGTATACCAGTACGGGAACGGTTAAAATACTGCCGCCGCCACCGAATAATCCAACCAGTAAACCGATGACCACGGTTAATGCAAAGCCTGCTGTTTCCATCTTTTTAAATTTTATACCGCAAATTTCCGGTGATCATCTAAAACGCAGCGTAACAAATGTTACAGCAGCAGGAAAAGGACATTAAAAAAAGCTTCCGGAATCCGGAAGCTTTGACTATGATACAAGGGCAATACTGTTGCGTTGCTGCAGGAGGAATCCTTCGTTTTCAAGCGCCTTCAGCAAACGCGAAATGACCACCCTTGAAGTGTTCATTTCATAGGCTATTTCGGCGTGTGTTTTGTTTACCGTTCTGGATTTATTGACGCTGGCCGCTTCGATCAAATAGTTTTTCAGCCTTCCTTTCATATCGTTAAATGCCAGGTTGTCTACAGAACGCATCATCTCATCCAAACGGTCCTGGTAGCTGTTCAGTACAAAGGCCCTCCATGACGGATAAGCTGCCAGCCATTCGTCCATTTTCTGAACAGGAATGAGGATCAGCTCGCCATCGGTCTCCGCTGTTGCGCGTATGGTACTTGTTTTGGTACCCAGGCAGCACGTCATCGTCATGGCGCAGGTATCTCCTTTTTCCAGGTAATACAGCAAAAGCTCCCCGTCGTTATCATCATCCCGCATAATGCGGATGGCTCCGTTTAACAATAAAGGCATGCGGGTGATTGTTTCCCCCAGCTCTATAAGGATTTCGTTTTCCTTAAACGCTTTGATCTGCCCCACTGCGGCGATTTCGTTCAATAACTCTTCTTCAAAAAAAGCACTGAAATAATGCTGAAGTACGCTTTTATCTACCATATCGTATTTGTTTAATGCGGTAATTTATTCCTTAAAATCCCATACAGCCAGGTACCCGTTAAAGCGGATGCAATCACAATGAGCATGGAATACGTTCCGGCTCCCAGAAGGACGAAAACGGGCCCGGGACAAGCTCCGATCAAGGCCCATCCCAGGCCGAATGCAATACCCCCGAATAAATACCTGCTCACCGATTTTTCCTTTGGATGCATCACGATCGGACGCCCCTCCACGTCTTTGACCTTTTGCCTTTTCAGCAGTCGGGTTCCGATGATCCCTATTATCAAGGCAGCACCTATAAATCCATACATATGGAACGACTGAAACTGAAACATTTCTACAATGCGGAACCAAGAGGCCGTTTCGGCCTTGTACATCGTGATTCCAAAGATCGCACCTAACACTATATATAAAATACTTTTCATCTTTTAAAAAATTAAGGGAAATACTACGTGAACCATAACCAACCCGCCGATAAAGAACCCGATCACGGCAATTAAAGACGGTACCTGCAGATTGCTTAATCCGGAAATAGCGTGCCCCGAAGTACAACCGCCCGCGTAACGGCTTCCGAAGCCGATCAGCAGACCTCCGAGGATTAAAACGGCAATCGTTTTAAGGTTCAACGTTTCAAACAATTCCGGGGGACTGTAGCTTTTGCCTGCACTGTTAAAACCTAAATGCTGTAAATATTCAACGGTGCGGGCCGAAATTTCCGGAACCTGGTTGTCCGACAGCACATGGGCGGCAACATACCCCCCAATCACCGCACCTGTTAAAAAAAGCAGGTTCCATTTCTGGGATCTCCAGTTAAAGTCAAAAAAAGAACACGTTTTTCCGGCACCCAAAGCCGAGCAAAGGGTCCGGAAGTTCGAGGAAAAACCGAAGCTCTTCCCTAAATAAAGTAAGGCCATCATCACAAACGCAATGACCGGCCCTCCAACATACCAGGGCCATGGTTCAAAAATCCAATTCATCGTTCAAAAGTTCTAACCCTGCAAATTTGATGCTTTCTTTTGAATTAATCCGTAACAATTGTTACAAAGCCCGCTATGAACTAATTTATCACGTAGTCCATAAAAGGATCATGAGGTTACAAGCATCTTTAACCGACACTGTATACGTTCTTAAAAGGAATGTTTCTAAATAGAATGTCAGCGGTAAAAAGCTCCCGTTTTATGCCTAGTTTTGTGCTTCACCCATTACACATATCCCTATGTCCAAAACAAAACTTACCATTAATGATAATGGATCCGTAAAAATTGAAGGAGACTTTGAAATTGTAGATAAACACGGCAATGCTTATGGTTTACAAGGCAGAACGGTGCTTTCCATTTGTCGTTGCGGCCTTTCTAAAAACAAACCTTTTTGCGACGGTGCCCATAAAGGTCATTTTGAACATGAAGCGCTGGCGTTCGACCTTCCCCCTAAAAAAGCATAAGCTTCTTCATTCCTTCTTTGACTAAGTCCATTTTATTTTAAAGAATGCAGTTACTAAGGAAAAAATAAAAAGACTATGCGTAGTTGCTACGTATAGTCTTTAAACCATTTTTGCTCTAAGGACCTCATTCCTCTTTATACTTCTTTACAGCCAGTTTATCAAGCCACTTGCTATTATAGTCACATAAACAATCCTCATAGATGGGATTCCCCTTAGGGATTATAAGACATCTTTCAACCTGTAGCGCTCTGTTCGCGTTTCGTTCAAAAGCAAGGCTGTCTAAAAAAGAGTAAGTTGCAGTACCTATAAGCGGCTCATACCACCCGCTTCCATCCAATTCGTTTAAAATGATGATTTCATTATTATGGAACCTGTACTTCAGACAATTCTTAAAATATGCCATTTTAAAATCCTGCTTGTACATCGTTTCAAATGTTCTATCAAATTTTGATGACGAACATGAATAAAAAAAGGCCAACAAGCTCATTTTTACTACAAAACATTTACTTCCTGATTTAAACTTCATAACTGGATTACGAATTCGTTTCACACGCAGTGCAAGGCTTAGATCCTATATTGAATTGAGGACGTGTTGTACACTCGCGACAGAAAAATTACCTATCTAAAGGTTTATTTATAATCACTAAAGACACCTAAAGCAAAAGCGTTAAGTGTTTTTCAATTTTTTATATTCACGAATTAATTCTTTTAGCTGCCGGTTCGATGTAACGTCCACATCCTTATCAGATAAAAAATGTTTAAACCTGAAAGTACTTTTATATTTTTTGCGTATGATTTCCTGGTCCATAATCAAAAGTTCATTTCTTAAATGTTGCTTATCTGCTTCTATTAAGCCAAGCAATTCAAATTTATCGCCAAAATCTCTGCGGAACGTGTTGGTATTAAAAGGAATCGAATTTAAAGTCTGCATCTGCTTTTTTGATTTCAGGTCCAAAGCTCCAATGATTCTGACTGCAATTTCTTCTACCTCATTCTTTGATAAAAGATCTAAATTTTCAGGCAAAAACGATTCAAACTGTTGTTTTTTCTTCCCTTTTTTGTAGTTCGCCTCTTTAGAAACAGGTTTATTTACAGTTTCAGCAGATACAAACCCACTTCCAGAACATTTTTTACAATTACTATCAAAGCCTTGACACGTACAAATTTCAGATCTCATTTATTGTATTTTATTAGATATACCTATTAATTTGTAAAACTACTCAAATTCTATTTCAAAATGGTTCCGAATAGCTTTAAATTATCTTTGAAAACTTCTCCTTTTCCAAAAATGCATAAATATATAAAAACCGCCTTTTAAGAAGCCGGGATAATCCGTCTAATGATTTATGAGGATGAGTACGATTTATCATTGGCAGGTAAAGGAATTGACTTCTGTTATTGAACCCAAAAAGATAAGCATCTACGACATCTTCTGAAAAGCAGGGAAGTTTAGCTTTTACCTGTTAAAATTTATATAAAAAAGTTTTAAAGAAAAGCTAAATTTTAACATTTTAACCCTTATTTTAACATTTTAGCCAAAATGCTACTCGAAACGTGGACGAAGCGTGGACGAATCTAGGACGAAGAACGGATATAGAACACTCGAAGAAAGGATATACAACATTCGAAGAACGGGTATAGAAATGCTGTTTTATTCGAAGAAATCGGGTAAATTTGGGCAAACCGGAGCAAGTTTGGGACAGTTTGGGACAAAATGTAAAACCAAAGCTTTTATTTCGTAAATTTGTATTTTTGTAAAAATACCCTGCAACCTTATTGCTCTAGAACCGCCGGATCCTCCCCTGTATTAAATTAATTCCTGTACTCAGAATGCAAAGATTTTAAGGTATCATCGTAAGGCCATTCTAAATTCATACAAAGACTCCTGTTTAAAATACCAGGAAACACACAACCTGGAAAATACGTTTAAAAAACCTATTTAAGACTGTTTTTGAGATTATGTGGTATAAGTATACCAAACAGGTATTATAAGCCAATACAGGGTTAAAAAAGGCGTTTAAAAGCCCTATTCTCAACAGGATGAAGATGTTGATATCATGCAACTTAATAATCGCAATTAGGAAACAATACTTAATTGTTAAAATTTAGCTGCTTTTTTATAGATAATTTTTTTTACATTTAACTTTTTAATAAAAGTTGATTGCTATGGAACATAAAATACATCAGGGCCGCAATGTGAAACGATTCAGGGAAATGCTGGGCATCAAGCAGGAAGCATTGGCTTTTGACCTTGGGGACGACTGGAACCAGAAGAAAGTTTCTCTGCTGGAACAGAAAGAAATTATTGAGGACCCTTTACTGAAAAGAATTTCCGAAGTATTGAAAATCCCGGTGGAAGCGTTTCAGAATTTTGATGAGGAACAGGCGGTGAATATTATTTCTAATACGTTTACAGCTAGTGATAATGCTACAGGCTTTATGTATAATCATTATCCTACATTTAATCCAATAGATAAAATTGTAGAATTGTATGATGAAAAGATTGCTCTTTACGAAAGGATGTTGAAGGAGAAGGATGAGATGATGGCAAGGCTGGAAAAGCTGATTGAGAAGAAATAGTTCAAGACATTATAAATGAAAAGCTCAACAATGTTGAGCTTTTTTGTATTTGTACATTGTTTGAAAAAGGGGAAGTCTTCAATATAAATCACAGCTAAAACAAAAGAACCTAAAACAAAACAACAGCCTCCAATTCAGAGGCTGTTGTTTAGCTTTATTTTTAATTATATAACCCGTTTTTTACTTCCAGATACAATATCTTACTTCTCTTTATTACAAGAGCTTACAAGGTATATGTTGTACAATAGTGATACATATTTTTGAATATTTCAAAAAATCAATTTATATGTTAAATGAATAAAAAATAAACATATCAATAGTATGATAGCCTTTTGGAAACAAAAGGCTAATAAACTATCATTCGGTAATATA